>Ga0206800_1008_pt1 | contig 67831 bp, 65 predicted proteins | sample Alteio_BWOrgCont_64_FD_152898 | JGI IMG/M metagenome (GOLD analysis project Ga0206800, IMG submission 152898) | Enriched cells from forest soil in Barre Woods Harvard Forest LTER site, Petersham, Massachusetts, United States -... | ecosystem: Environmental > Terrestrial > Soil > Temperate forest >... | reverse complement strand
GTCCGCTGAAGCAGAATTATATCGGGAATCAGATTTACTGATCTTGAGTGGAAAAAGACTCCTCTCGAAAGAACTCCGATGGCTCGTGAATGGCCATCACTATATTATTGTTAATAAGCTTCCGATCAAAGACGCTCAAGATCGAATCGTTGGAATTTTAGGCATTCACCAAGATGTGACAGAATTCGAAAACTTTAAATCTGAAGATATTACATCATCGGGAGACGAATTAGATCCCAACCCTCTTCTAAGAGAAAGCGAGCAAGAAATTTTCTACACGCTGAGAAATATCTCGGATACGCAACTAACACACCGAGAAGTAGAATGCTTAAGTTTATGGCTCAGTGGCTATTCTATCAAAGAGTCTTCCTATTGCTTAGATATTTCTCATAAAAGTATCGAAGCTTATCGAAAAAGCATTAAAGATAAGATGGGCGTACATCATAAATACCAGCTCATCGAGTTAATGGAAGTCAAAGGTGTTTTCCATCTATTTTTATCTCTGGCAAAAATCATCCAAGCAAAAGTAAAAAGTACAATTAATCACTGAGATCCTTATGTTTATGAGAAAAATTTTTGGAAACTACTAGTCATTTTTATCTCAAGTGCAGAAACCACCGCTTTCACTCGCGACTGTCGACCCAGCTGGGAAAACGCGGGGACTAATGGATCTGCCAACTTTGGCTCAGGACCGTTTCTTGCCAATCCTCGAGTTCCCGTTACCATCATAACCGAACTCTCAGATTGCGTACGATGTACAGGAGACACTGGGCAAGAAGAGATACTATCAGTGTCACTTCCACTATTTGTAAAGGCACTAAAAAGTAATGGTGTATGACAAGAAGCTTCATTGGGAGAGGCAATATCGCTTTTTTGTCTCATATCGTTGCCGTGGAAAGATTTTGTACTGACAGAACCTAGGACCGGGGATGTTACTTCTACGCGCATATCAAGGTGACCTCTCATGGTGTCAGAGAAAAATCTGAATCGTCTCTTCCAAGAGGAACTGGTTTGTGGCTCATCAGTAGCACTTATTTTTATCCCAAACCCACGGCCTGTCGCTGAATCATCTGTCTCAGATTCGCCAATACTAGACTGAGATAAATAATATTTACATAATCGCCTTATATATTGTTCACACTCACGTCTATAAGTAGCATTGTTTTGCATTTGATCGATAAATTCTTGCAACGCAAAAGCATAGGCGTATTGATCAGGAAGCGGAGCATGCCCATGCATTACAATGCTACACTCAACAAACTTCGCCATTAGATTTGCATTAAACATCACTGCCACTGATATTTTATCTTGAGAGGTAAATATACTGATTGACGAACGAATAATCACAAGTCTATTTCTAAAATTCGGATCTTCCCACAAGAGTTTTGCCAGACAATTGCGACCTCGTTCAGGAAATTGACCAAGACATCGCTCAATCAACGACTCGTCACTCACCAAATAAATATTTGGATTTCTCTTTAACACTTTTCTTAAATCATTGACAATTTCATGGAAAACAGCATCGGAAAATGCAGCACCAAAGTATTCAGCCGCGTTACAAAACAGAATCGCTGTTGGTTTTATACTTTCCTGCATCTTTTTTATTTTACGAGAAATAGATCCTTCCCCCCATATTATGACTCGACCTTCAAAGACTTTATCCAATAGCGCTTGAGTGTGAACACCAAAAAATAATACCTGATCTGGTAGTATATTTGGAGCTCTGTCATACCAAATAGACAACGCATCGGCAACCACTTTAGAATATTCAAAATGGCCTCTTGGGTGAGCATAGTCAACAAAAGCTCGAGTTTTAACTAATGAATTCGTTAATGTATCAGAATCTTCAATTTCATATCTGTGTTCAAAAGAGGCTACGGACATAATGTCTGAAAATTCATAATCATCCGAACTCATATGTCGGTAATTATAGAAAATGACTTCAAAAGATAATAATGAGATGATCTTGATGAAATCGAGCTGACGCCCAATCAGAACTGAGTCTCTGTTTACAACGCTTTGCTCAACAACATTACTGAGCAACCCCCTTAATTCAACACTAAAATTATCAGCAATTCCATTAATAACCAGCTGCTCTTCCCATCTGGGGAATGCAACAGAAACCCCGTAAAAAATAGTTACATGTGCATTCCTTAAATAGACCATAATAGAACGAACGACTTGCAGAAGATCTGCAGATTTCGTTCGCAATATTATTGCACCATCAGGAGTCATAGGCTGCAAGAAGATCTGGTATTGAAAATCCAATAAATCAGCCAGAAAATTTTGTATGGCACATTCATAATCTGGTTTAACTATGGCTTTAAATCGGTCTAAAGTTGATCTCCCATGTGCTGAGATTAAGACATGTGCCCGTTGGGATCTTATTGCAATTCTCTCCCAATAAATCTGCATAAGGAGTGCATATTTTTCGCGAGGAAGTACCATCGTTGCTTTTCTTTCTTGCAAATAAACTGGTAATGGGGATTCTTGGCCGTCAGAATGAGTTGATAACGTTGGGCTCAAAGTGTCCCTCAAAGAAGGCAATGGGGATGAAGGAAGGTGCGTATCTACCATTAGCATGCCGTTCAACCTTTCAATTTCATCTAACAATTCTTTTAAATAGTTGATTCCTTCACCACAAGTAATGCGTAATATACCTGATTTGGGATCACCTCCAAAATATTGATAAGGGGTTATTACATAACCCAGCGTAACCAATAAGTAATACGCAATTGCCTCGTCTGTATCTAAGATATCTCCTTTCAGTCCAATTTCTCTTAATCTCTGTTGTATTCGAGGATCTGTGACCTTAAAATCAAGAAAACGGCTGAAATTCGCTCGGACATAAAAGCCACCTTGTACTCTCTGAATGTTCCCAAAAGCATCCCGGACTTCCATACCCATTTTAATTAATCGATTTTCAACATACCGAACCTGACCTTCATAAAATTGACTCAAAAAAATTATTTTTTCATCCATCAAGCGAGCGTTTAAGTGACAAAGCGCATCAGCATATGCCACCTGCAACGGAAACGGTAGATCTCCTATCTTTTCGCCTTCTCTTTTTAATTCGGCCATCCGTCTTTCATTAAACCCGATAGCGACCCCCATTCTTGCTCCAGCACCACTAAACCCTTTGGTCGCAGATCGTATCACAAGAACACGATCTAAAATTTTACGATAAAAATCTTGCTCAATTTGCAATACAGTGCCTGAATATAGCCGTTCAATATCCGCCAATTTCTTATAAAGAATTTCAATCAAATAGAGTGTGCCATTGTATGCCATCTCTGCATAGGCACCATCTTCGACCAACCAAAATTCTTTCCCCTCTAATATCCACGGTCTAATTTGCTCAAAAATATGATCCCAATCTGATTCCGACAGTATTTCGCCAGTAGGGTTTCCGGGGTTACAAATTAAAATAACGTTAATTGGTTTATCCAGTTTTCTGTCGATCGCTTGCACAGCCTCTGCAAAAGTCACCTCTTTCTCATTACTTTTATCTCGCAGAACATCATACTCAACGTAAGTATTCTGACCTTGCTTATGCAATGGATAATGAACTCTCCTTAATAAAACTGATCCCGCCGAACGTTTACCTAACAGGAGATACAATATCTCACTGGCTCCAATGGAAAAGAGAATGTTTTTAGCTTGTATCGATGGCGTCTCTCCAAAAACCAGAGGAACACTATAAAATTGTCTAAACCCTTGGGCAGCTTGTTCATGAGGGTTTCTACCAATTCTTGCATTGGCTTGGGTAATTCTAGTTGTTAAGCCACGTATTCTTTCATGCAGCCCTGCTTCCATTGCTTTTGATCCGATATCTTTTTTACTGACATCATCCATTGCGCACAATACACGTTGGATTGTTGCGGCCTCCTGTCCTTCTGCTTCCCAAAGTTGCTTAGCTGCCACACACATACCATAGTCTATGGGAGCAGTAGGATGCCCCATGTTAAAAAATTTAACCTTCCTCTTCCTATTATTACGATATTCTAACCCCCAGGCATTCTGTAACATCATTCGATCACACCCACCTGCTGGTGCCCCAGTGGGATCATTTAAATCGGCTCCTTTTCGATACATGCCGCCAGTCTCCCAAAATTCCTACAGGTATACAGTATCATATCTTCAAATCTAATTTGTAGGTTTCTGTTATTTATCTTGAAGCATCACCTCTGTCAACTAGGGTTTTCCCTAGGTTTATTCCATAGGAAATAACCAGCAAAAGAATTTTTATATCTCAACTCAGTATATCGAGCAGCATAGAGAGTATCAAAGCGTTATTGCCAAACTTACCTCTCTTGTGATTATAAGTAATATTTTTCAGATAACGTTCGAACGAATTAATAGGGAAGTTCCCATATGACAAAACAACTAACATCCAGTACAGTTAAGGGCTAAAAATCAAAAAATTTAAGGAGTTATTTTATGAGCGAGGCAAACCTATTCAATATTAACTTTAAATTAAAGGATTTCACACACCGATTAGAACTATGTGAAGCACGAATAAATACATTAGAGAGTAACGCTCCACATCAGAATGAGCTGAACTTAAAACAGTATTTAAAACATTTTGCTGAAAATTTGGTTAATTTCTTAAGAGAAAGCAGTGGCCACATTAACACTGAACTGCCAATTCTCGAAAAAGAGCTTGACGCCTGTAATAGCGCAACACATAAAATAACTGTTCTATCCAATCAAATTCAATCACTTAAAATCCAATTATTAACAAAACAGAACTATGCCAACGAGATTAAACACACAGATATTTTGTATATTTATTGGCACTCCATGGATGAATTAAACGAGTTGGTAAAATTATCGCAATGCTTGGAGTTTTTAGAGAAAGAAATTAGCAAGTTAGAAGCTGCCGAACTAAAGTTCAACTCGTCACCCTGGATGGGAAACAGCACTTATAATATCACCAACAATAGTTTCAAAGCAACCATATAAAAGATATCTAAAGCTACCGCCAAAAAAAAGCCCAGGTTGATGTATCTGGGCTGATAAACTTAGAAGAAGTCATTTTTATTATGAGACCTCACCATGCGATTTTTGAGAGTTAAAATCGATAAGTGAGGCCAAGGTTCGCTGAGTGCGATTCGATCCTTCTTCCCGTATAGTTTAGTTTTTCAGTTGAAAAATAACGATATTCTACATTTAAACCAACTTTGTCATTCAGGGCAAACCGAACCCCTGCAATACCTTGATAAGAAAGTACCGTACTGTGCCCTTGGTTTTGAACTTGCAGCGGATTAAAGTTAGCTCTGACACTCGAAAAACCTACACCTCCTGCAACATAGGGCGCGACTGGATAGGTCGCAAAGTGACCTTCAAACGGCAAACCCAAATAAAAGTTTCCCAGCGTTGAAATTAAATTTAAGTGTCCTGAACTGGATCCAGTTGTATAATGCGCTCTCGAATAAGAAGGTTCAAATTCAACTCTAAAAATAGAAAATTGACTCCCAATCGCGACTCTAAACCCCGGATTGGTGTGAAAATGAGTGTCCTCTTGCATTGCGCTTCTTTTCCAACTCTGAATCTTAGATATTCCTACTCCTATCGAAGCGTAAGGACCGTCCCCAGGATGACAAACTTCTTCGGCAAGGATGTCCTCGGTTGTCATCATAATGATTGCGACACACAAACGACGCATACCTTTATTCATAAAAAATCTCCTCCTCAATGTTCCTGAGATCGAAACAAAGTGAATAATTTTCATATCTATAATGGCTATTTTTTAGCTTCCTTAACCAGGTCTTTGACTTTAGATTTGATTTCTTTCCATCTTTCACGAGATTTTAGGCTGCTTCCCCTTTTTTTTATTTTGTCACCCAGGGAGTGAATAACCTCACTCATTTTTTGGCCAGCATCCACATGCTTCTTTTTTAAGGTTTCCCCTGCTTTCTCTAATTTTTTTCCAGCTTCTTTAGCGGTTCGATGAGCTTTTGTGGTTATCGACATAAAATTCTCCCATTCCATTAACCTATCTGTATTTATCCTAACAAATATTATTCAACTGGAAAACTAGGAATTTCCCTATTCGCCACATTCATTTATCATGTTTTAAGTTGTATTATTACCATATCTAGTGCTAAAATAATAACTTGGTTCCTTGCTATTACGGCTAATGGGCGATGCCTCATAAAAATATCTATATCATGACAGTAAACTAAAGGCTATTGTCTTTGTATGAATGCAAAAACAACTGGGATAATTCTTAAACCACTCGAACAACCGGAGATTGTGACATATGCAATTAGCCACTTCGCCTTACAAGGCACACTGACACAAGCCAATGAAGGCTACCTCTATTTAAAGATAGATGACCACTTTATTACCAGTCTCTTCCCACTGTTAAACACCAAGCAAAAACAATTGCCACCCTATTTTTCGGATCCCTATAACATCGGGGCTCATATATCGGTTATCTACCAAGATGAACTGTCCACGCCATTCGAAGTGAATGAACTTGGGTCCCTTTATCTTTTTAATATCCTTGGGCTGTATTCAGCTCAGATTGACACAAACCTTTTTTTTATATTATTGGTAGAATCTAATGAACTCGTTACAATCAGAAAGAAATATGGCTTTTCTGATACACCAGTCTATCATGGCATAGCGGTAGATTGGCATATTACAATTGCAAAAGGCCTTTGATTTTTTAGGTTATTGTCATCATTTTTTATAATCCACACGTTGACACAATTAAAAAGAGGTGATACATTGAGCCACACTGTGTCATCACTTCAATTTAGCGTTTAAATCGCGGGTTTTTTCAAGAGAAAGGTGAATATGAGTCTGTTAATTTTTTTAAATGGCTGCAGTTCTGCTGGAAAAACGTCTATCGCTCACAGTATTCAGCACTTAAGTGATACTCCATGGCTTCGTCTTGGGCTCGATATATTTATTGACATGGTCCCTGATAAATTTATTGGATTTGGAGAGCAAGCCAAAAACGGTTATTTCTCTTTCACTCCGAGAAAAAACGAACGTGGATCTTTGATACAAATAGAAAATGGTCCTTTAGGTGAAAAGTTCTTTGATTCAGCGCCCGCCATTGCCCAATTACTGGCTGATCAAGGTAACAACCTGATCATCGACGAAGTGTTATTCGGAAATGAAATCCTAAAGTCCTATGTGTATCACTTAAATTCACACACCGTATATTTTGTTGGGGTCTTTTGTGATCTCAAAAGTTTGCAGGAACGTGAAATTTTAAGAAGAGATCGAGCTATTGGTCTTGCAAATGATCAAATAGACCGTGTTCATGATGGAATCCGAGAATATGATCTTAAAGTGGACTCTACTCATACTTCCCCTTTTGTTAACGCTCACAAAATAATTGAGTTCATTGCTCAAAATCCCACCCCTGTTGGATTCCACAACATGAGAAAATTTGTTCAATAATGGAAATTTCATTCAAACCTCTGCTTGAATCTCATTTTCCGTTGCTCCTCAAATGGCTTGAGAAACCTCATGTAAAAACTTGGTGGGACCCAGATATCCTGTGGACAGAAGAACAAATTCGAAATAAGTACCGCAGTTATGTGCAGGGATATAAACTTGAGAATGGCGTCGTTAAAACCATTCATGCGTTTATCATCGAAGCTGATGATCACCCTATTGGTTATATTCAAGTCTACAATGCCTATGACTTTCCCAGAAGCTCACCATTAAGCGATTTACCTGAATATTTGGCAGCTTTTGATATATTAATCGGAGATCAAGAATATCTTAGTAAAGGAATAGGATCTCTCGCTCTCACACTTTTTTGGGGAACGTTTTTTAAGGGAAACTATCAAGCGGTCTTTGCGGATCCCGATCGACGCAACATTGCTGCTATTCGTGCTTACGAGAAGGCCGGCTTTAAAAAAATGAAGGAAAATCCTGCAACTAACGAAACTTGGATGCTAAAAGACTTATCCTAACCAGAACTCTATCAATTAAATTTACCCCATATTTTCAGTTAAATTTGTGTTTAAATTCTTTTCCACCTAAAATCATTTTTCCGGAAAAAACTTTAACAAAGGGTGACACCCATAAATGAAAGTTAAAAAACTTGCTTCCTGTGCCCCCTGCTGTTTGCATGATACTTGTTTTCCGGTGGAATCAGATCCAATGAAGTTCAAATGCTAGATAATAAAGGCTATCGGCCAGATCACAATTCACAACACACCATTGGCTTAATGAATGATAAGGATTAGTTAATGAACACTCCCATTCGAATCGGTGTTATCGGAGGCAATTTTGCATCATCCGTTCATGTGCCTGCCTTTAAATCAGATCCTCGTTGCCAAATCAATGGGATTGTGGCTTCCAGTGCCGAACGATCAGAAAAATTAGCCACAGAACACCGACTTCCTAAGATCTATGGGCACTGGAAAGAGATCATCGACGACAAAGAAATTGATGCAGTCACTATCGCAGTCCCACCATCCCTACAGCCTGATATTGCCATTGCGGCCTTTGCAAATGGAAAAGCTGTTTTCGGTGAAAAACCCTTAGCAGCCACCTTAGAGCAAGCACAAAAAATGCACCAAGCGGCTCTCAACGCTTCTACAGCTCATTTAGTGAATTTTAACTTAGCCGCTTTAGCTCCTTGGATCAAAGTCAAAGAAATTATCGATACAGGCGGCATTGGGCGTTTGTCTCACATCGTTGTGCAATACATCAGTGAAACACCACCTAACCTACTAATTAACAGTTGGAGAGCTAATAAAGGGCAAGGCTCTGGTACGTTATATGATATTTTAAGTCATTTTTTTCACGCATTAGAATGGTATGCGGGTCCCGTGAATCGTTTAAGCGCTAGCCTGTTTTCAACACTCAAAAATAATCCTAATGGCGATACCTTTGATATTATCGGCTTAGAATTTGCATCCGGAATTCCAGCCAGTATTACGGTCAGTCGGACGACCTTATTTGGAATGGGTTATAGAATCGAGTTTTCCGGAGAAGAAGGCACTTTAATTTTAGCATGCTCAACCAAAGATATTCGAGGTTTTCAATTATTCCTGGGAACACGCAAGAGTAAGCAATTAGAATTGATTTCGGCACTAGAAAAACCAAACGAAAACCCATTACAAAGCCGAATTGAAGCAGTCTCCATACTGGCAACAAGATTCTTGGACTGGATCGAAACCGGTATACCCGAAGTCCCTAGTTTTGAGGAAGGTTTAAGAGTGCAAAGATTACTCGATGCCGCCTATCGCTCAAATGAACAAGCAAAATGGGTGACAGTGTAGTTGAATTTAAATCACTCATTCGACTCTTCAATTAGGTATATTATTCTACGAAAAAGTTATCTAGTTTCCAACCAATTTGCTCATAATAAACAGGATCATCTTCAATTCGACTCTCAATGAGCTTTTTTGAGTGCCAAGAAAAATGCAATTGATATTGATGGCCGCCGTATGACAACAGCAGTTGGGCTTATTTTGACGATTGGCAGCGGTTGGGAAGGATTAAACGCAAGTCTGAAATAGCCATTCAAAAATGCTGCTTGCACGTATCATAGTGATTGCTTTCATCATTGGGGTCTTGGTTTTCACCGGGATTTCTTTTTGACAAGTCAACACTTTCTCCTATTAAGATTATTTTTGCTCTAAGTGTTTATTTCTATTGATTAGGCACCTTTTAAGGTAGGTTTAGCTTCTATGTCTTCGAACGGTTGAACTCCTGCACCAGACTCTTCTGCATTCATCGCAATATGAAGCGTTGCCAACTGTATTTTATCATCGGTAACTCTTGCTTGTGCAGAAGCCAACCCACGTATGACAGAAAATAAAACGTCTGATTTCTTGCCAGTTGTACCATGTGTATTGCCTGCAGATTCTTCAGCACCAGCTTGTTCTGCCATTACAAGCCTATAATTGTCCTGTGCTGCAGTGAGTGCCTGTTCATGTTCTTCCAACTGTATTTCTAATGCAGCAAGCTGCTCAGCCAAGCTTTTTGCACTTACCGCCATAGTTTATGCTCCTACCCAATACATATAATAACAAACATACTATCAGTTAAGAATCACCCTTTCAATAGTCATCATTATCGAAGGTAACGCCTTAATTTCTCACATTATTTTAAATCTAGCCTTTCCCTCGAACCAACCTCATCCCTTAATGACCTGAACACTTTCAAATCGCCGTTCGTCTAGATATAACCCGATATTTTTTTAGTAAAAAAAGCATATGAAAGCTCACTTTTGACTGATGGCTAAAGGGTAATTTGACAAGTCTAAACTAAAACCGGATAATTTATGAATCAATCTTTATACTAGAGCCAGTTCCATATGGTAAATTCCTATAAAATAAGAGCAGGAAGGCCAGAGGATGCAGAGGAAATGACTCGGCTTGCTTTTCGTTCAAAAGCATATTGGGGTTACCCCGATGAATGGCTTAGTGCTTGGAATGAGGAGTTAACAGTTACTGTCGAATTGCTAAAAAATTCGATTTCTTGTGTTGTGGAATCTAACGGAAAAATAATTGCTTTTTGGAATCGTCCCGTAATCGAAACAGAAGAAGTTACTGCTGGTTTATTATCGGTTGCACCGGAGTATATAAGGCAAGGATACGGTCGAATGTTATGGAAATCCATCAAACAGGAAGCTTTAAACCGAGGTATTTCCTCTTTCACCATCGAAGCCGATCCAAATGCTTTACCCTTTTATTTGAAGTTAGGCGCGAGTGTCATTAGAGAACAAGAATCAAAATTGATCCCAGGAAGAATTCTGCCGGTTGTACGCTTTAAATTTTGAATATTCAAACGAAAATGAGTTGCTAAAATGTAAGCAGAGAATGTCAATCACTCATAACGGTTAAAGATTTATAAAACGATCCAGTATCTGTTTCATATTTTGATTAATCGCTTCCGTTCGCTCCTGCTCTAGTTGAACACGCGTTTGAGTAAAACGACTGGGCTCTAAATCCTGCGGACAGGCAGCAAGTAATTGCTTAATCCCAGGAGCTGTTATTTCGAGGTGGCATTGGAATCCATAAGCATAAGGGCTATAGCGAACAATTTGCCTAGGACAACCCTCACTTGTCGCAAGGACCACAGATCCACTCGTCAAACCAGGCATATCATTGTGCCAATGGATAACCCCAAAGGTTGAAGGCATGCCCTCTAACAGGGGATCTGTCCTGCCAGCTTCTGTTAATTCGATGGGATAAAACCCAATTTCTTTTTCTGGACTTCGCTCCGTTCTTCCTCCAAATGCTTCACCAATAAGCTGAGCTCCCAAGCAAAACCCCAGGATCTTTTTCTTCGCTTGAATCGATTGTTGAATGAGTGTGATTTCATCTGCCAGGTATGGGTAATGTTCAATTTCTATGGGGCTTTGCGGACCTCCCATAACAATTAAGAGATCATGATAACCTGCGTTTAGGCAATTTTCTCCTTGATAGGGTTTGCAGATTTGAAAATCGAAGTTTTGATTTTTGGCCCAATCCTGAATGACACCTGGGGTTTCAAAGTCGGCATGAGTGATACACTGAATTTTCATAAAACCTTCCTTTTTTTTTATTTTACAAAATTAATGCAAAGGATTTCAAGTACACACACGGAACTAGGGGAGCCAGGTGTCAGACAGCAAGCTATTTTTCCAGTTCCTGACACCTTAGACTGCTAAAATTCCCTACTATAACTATAATTTGATCCATGAATTGCTCCAAAAATGGCAGCAAAAAAAGTGCTTAATAAGATAAAAAAATTCACAAGCGCCATTCGGCTTAATATGCTAGCTGTTTTACTAGCAAGCTCCTCTGTCATTTGAGCCGCTTTCTCTTTAGCATTTTGAAAAATCTGATACCATTCCTCAACTTTTTTATTAACTTCCTCGGGTTTTTCGCCGGTGGCTTGTATTAATTTATTAGCCAATTCTTTTTTTGTTTCTTCATAAGTTTTATCATCTGAATCTAGGTAAGCCTGAATAAGCTTGTTTAATTGGGTTTTAATGGCCTCACCTTCCTCGACATTTTTAGGGAGTAAAGCTCCCGCTTTTTCATTAATTTTATCAACAATCGGCTGTAAGTCAGGCACTGTGTTTTTTAATTTTCGAGAGGCTTCTGGAGACAGATTTGATACATACTGTAAACCTTTATCAACGATTGAAGGACCTTGGTTGAAACTGGATTTAGAAAATGAAATCACCGTTTCTAATATGCTCAAAGAACTGGTGAAGAGTGCGCCCATCGTAGTAAGCATCAGCAATAGTGAAATCAATGTAGAAATTCCAGCCACCATCGTACCATAAATAGCACTACGCATTTTAGATTCTGACGACGCAATACAACCTGCAATCCAACTTCCTAAATATACTGAAATTATCCCAACAAGCATAAACCAAAAAAAAGCAGTTGCACTCAGAGGCCGAATCATCTCTGGTTTAAACGAAAATATAGAAAGTCCTATTCCTGCACCCAGCAGATTTAACAACAACTCTGCCATTAATACTCCAAGCACACCAGAAAAAATAGCCCCCCAGGGCAAAGAAAAAGAATTAACTTGAAATCTTGAATTTTCGGTTTTATTGAATAGACTCATGAGAGATCTCCTTTTTAAAAATTAGGATTACTATTAGTCATATCATACAAACATTATTGTTGTCCATCCTTTACATTAGATCTTAATTTCTAGGGTTTTCCCTAAATGCTATACTAATTAATTTAAAGTAAAATAAAACTAAGCAACCTTATATCATCGAGTTTATTATGTCTAATGAAACAGTAGAGTCACTCATGAACGACTTGATCCAGCTCGACATTGATGCCTCCCATGCTTATAGCCAAGCGTTGGGAGTTATTAAAGAAAAAGAGTTCATTTTTCGATTATACTTACCCCTTCCTCCAGAAAGTTTTGATCTAGAAACACGACTGAATGATCTCTAATGTAAGGCAAAAAAGATCTTTTTTTGGGCAGCTAGCTAATCATAGGTAAGCCTTGTCCCGCTAGAGCCTAATATTGACACAAATAGTAGCTAAGTAATATTATAAATTTAATGAGTTAATAACCAGAGGTCCAGAATGTCGCATTTGCAATTGCGCATTGAACAAAACGACAGACAGGTCCGTATTCAAGGCCCATTAGATCTACATCATTTTCAACAAGCAAAAGAAATATTACAACAAATGAATGTCTCAGATAACAAAGCGATAATCATTGACTTGTCTGAAGTAACACGCCTTGATACTGCTGGAGCATTCCTCTTGCATAATTTATGTAATGCTACGAAACAACAGTTCAAGCTTGAGAATTTCAATCCAGAACATAAAGCACTTTTTGACCTGATAAACGGGATGAATCTTGCGTCCCCCCCTATAAAGAAGCGCTTATCGTCTTGGGCGCGAACAGTAATGCGTATTGGCAAAGCCACTATGGCTATCTGGCCCGCCACATATGAACTTGTTTCATTCATGGGACGGTCCTGGTTGATGCTAGTAAAGGCTTTAAAGCGCCCAACGAGTTTCCGCTTTGCTTCTATTACACATCATGTGGAAGCTATTGGCATTGATGCGATTCTAATTATTAGTTTAATTGCTTTCGTTATCAGCATTGTGCTTGCTTATCAAGGCCAAGTACAACTGAAGCCACTGGGGATGAAACAGTATACTGTCGATCTTATCGCGATTTCCGTATTACGAGAGATGGGCGTGTTACTTACAGCTATCATGATTGCAGGCCGTTCCGGTAGTGCTTTTACTGCAGAAATAGGTGCTATGAAAGTGCGCCAAGAGGTTGACGCACTGCGTTCAATTGGTTTCGATCCGTTTGAATTATTAGTATTGCCTCGCCTGATCGCTTTGGTAATTGCTCTGCCATTGCTGACACTACTCGCCGATATCATGGGCTTGTTTGGTGGTGCCATGATATCGCTGTCGCTTATAGATATGGCTCTACCGGAATATCTCGAACGCGCGCGTCATGCTGTAACTTGGAAGGATTTTCTAGTAGGCATGATTAAAGCCCCCGTATTCGCATTCGTAATTGCGCAAGTAGGCTGCATGCATGGACTGAAAGTGTCTGGTTCGTCAGAGAGCGTCGGCAAAGAAACAACTATCTCTGTTGTCAAATCGATCTTCCTAGTACTTATATTGGATGGACTATTTTCTATCTATTTTCAGAAGGTAGGATTATGACAACTAAAAATATGAAAAAAGAGGATATTATTTTGTCGGCAAAGAATGTCGTTAATAATTTTGGTAAACAGATAGTGCACAAGGGAATAAGCTTTGACATAGTACGCGGAGAAATCCTAGGTATCGCGGGTGGTTCTGGTTCAGGAAAATCTGTATTACTGAAAACCATGGCAGGGCTACACAAACCTAATAAAGGCAAGGTGCTAATCAACGGCAGACCTATAAGTAATATTGCATCTTTTGAATCCGCCTCGCTTTTAGGTGTATTATTTCAAGAAGGAGCTCTTTTCTCGTCACTAAGCGTTGAGCAGAACATTATGCTTCCACTACGAGAGTATACTTCATTAAACGAAGATGAACAGACTCAGTTGGCCCAGCTTAAGCTCGCACTGGTCGGGATGGACATGGAAACGGCTAATAAATATCCTGACGAATTATCTGGGGGGATGGCCAAACGTGTTGCTTTAGCGCGAGCACTTGCCATGGATCCATTGATTCTCTTTTTAGATGAGCCGACTTCCGGCTTAGATCCTATTAACGCCACTGGATTTGATGAATTGATTTGTAATCTTAACTGTAGCTTGCAAGTCACAGTAGTTATGGTGACACATGATTTAAATACTTTGTTTACTATTTGCAATCGTGTCGCTGTGTTAGTTGATAAGACAATTATTATAGATACGCTACCAAACCTACTGAAACGAGATCATCCGTGGATTCAAGAATTTTTCCATGGACCTCGGGGTCAGGGTGCATTAGTAGCTGCTAAAAATTATGCTAGAGGTGCAGATGGAAACTGATAAAAATTATTTTCTAGTTGGCCTGTTCGTCATTACCATGATTCTGACGGGGATTGGGTTTACTATATGGCTGACTTCCGCTGGTAAGGGCGACTATAATCATTATCGCATACGTTTCGCTGAATCGGTAAGTGGTTTGAATAATGAAAGTGCTGTCAAATTTCGTGGCGTTGATATTGGCAATGTAGAAAAAATCAGCATCGATCCAAAAAATTCAAAATTAATCCAAGTAAATATACGTGTTCTTAAATCTACACCCATTAAGACAGATACAACAGCCACATTAAAACTCTATGGCATCACTGGGGAGGTATATATTGAATTGAGTGGCGGCAGCCATGATACTCCAGAGCTAAAAGCAATAGGGAATGAACTTCCCGAGATTCAGGCCAAGCCGAGTAGCATTGATGCTATTTTGAATGGTTTGCCAATACTGCTGGAAAAAGCAAATCATGTGGCCAACCAGTTAAGTAAAATCTTCAGCGATGAGAATGTTCGGTCAGTAAACAGCATTGCCAGAAAGTTAGCCAAGCGCTATGGAGATTAAGAAGATCAATAAAAGAGTCGCAAGTAGTTTTCCTTGAAAAATAGGCGACCACGGAAATTCACAGTGAGATGGATATAATTGGCTTCGCGCACGAGAATGGACTTTGTGGAAGGCAATATTTGAGCAATGCCAAGTAGCGGATAAAATATGCATACAAAACTGTGTAATCTCCTCTACGATAAATTACCATAGTCCTTTCTCATCAGTTTTCGAGCAATAACTTTAAAAATATTGCTGTTTCTTTTCAGATCTTTCCGAAAAGCTGCTAGCAAAGCTTATGAAAGAATTATTTCTAAGATACGCAACAACAGTGATCAATTCAATACTATTGAAATCATCAAGAAGACCTGTCGCTTGTCGCGTTCTGCCCTCCAGCATTAGTTTATATGCTAAATTAGTTCCTTGTTCCTTATATAGAATCTAACCGTTTATTGTATGGCGACAGGTATGGGTTTATCATACTCGTAAAAAAGCCATATAGGACTCTAAACCATGATTCCTTCTGATATTACCCCTGCGCTTGCTCATAAGATTATCGCAGCACAATTTCCGGAATATGCTCATCTGCCCATTACCTCGGTTGAGAAGCAAGGCCATGACAATCGCACCTATCGATTAGGTAATGAAATGATGATTCGCATGCCAACAGCTGAGTCCTATGCATTAAAGGTACCGAAAGAACAACAGCTATTGCCAAAACTTGCACCATATTTAAGTGTCAGTATTCCCGCACCAATCAGGATGGGTGTACCATCTAATGATTACCCATACCCGTTTTCCATTTATAAATGGTTGGAAGGCACTAGCATTAACCTTCTGTCTCTTGCTAATGATAAATTGCCACAGCTCGCTTTTGATTTAGCGAAATTTTTAAAAGAATTGCAAAATATCACGGGTGTGCAGGGTCCTGGACCAGGTCAACATAATTGGTGGCGTGGTGATCATGTCAGTGTTTATGATAAAGGGGCTCTCGAACAAATTGGAGCTCTAGCAGGAATCATTGATACTGATAAAGCTATAAGCCTGTGGAAACGTGCTTGTCAAACAAAATGGATTAAGTCTCCGATATGGGTTCACGGGGATTTTGCCATAGGTAATATTTTGACTCAGAACGGTAAACTTTCTGCCATTATCGATTTTGGCGGCATGGCTTTAGGTGATCCAGCCTGTGATCTCGTGATCGCTTGGACTTTTCTGAATGGAAAAGCCCGTGATATCTTTATTCGAGAGATGAATTTAGATGAAGATACTTGGCTTCGCGCCCGAGGGTGGACTTTGTGGAAGGCAACCTTTGAACTATGCCAAATAGAGGATAAAAATAGCCAAAAAGGATTAGAACAAAAAAAAATTGTGTACGAGGTGCTTCATGAATGATCTAAACATATTTCCATCTGAGAAGTCAAAGGTATCAAGTCTAGATTTAGTATTAAATAATCCATTCATGAATATAGAATCTAGAGTTGACAGTTTTTTTACGGGTATTAGTAGGTAATTTTGTGAGAGTTGATATAAAAGCAGAATTATGGGAGAAGTTGCTCCCACCAAAAATCCTTCAACCATTCCAAAGAAGAATTACAGAAGGCAGTGCATCTGTTGCAGATCTTCCAATTCAGTTGATTTCACATTTACCATTACAAAATGCTGCTATAGAAAGAGAGGTCATTTTTCGATTATTCTCACCCCCTCCTCTACAAAATCTTGATCCAGAAACACAAGCTCATATAGATGCTGGAGACTGGTTACACATAGCAGCCTATTTAATAAAACTTCCAAATTCTCGTGTAGCAAACATTAGTTGCCGAATTTCAAAAGATCATCTGCTTATCTTTGGTGTCGATGTTAACGAGTCCTACCGAGGACGAGGCATTATGAAGTTATTGATGGCACACGTAATGGCAATTGCAGCAAGGCTTCGTTTGGCTGTTAAACTAACAGATGAAAGTCGTAGTTATCCGTCCTTTTTAGACGACGAAAAAAGGGATTCTCAGAATCTCGAAACAGTAAGAAAAATCCAGGATCTTATTGTTAAATTTAATATTGAATTTAGAAACCCCTATGACACTCTTGGGTTTCTACCTCTTGGTGGATGGGAACGTACGGCAAACGTTTCAAAAGTAGACTTAAAACCAATGTTTAAAAGTTTTTTAAGGAGAAATTCATTTGCGACAGTAAGCAGTGAGGAAAACCCTGAAAACAAATTAGGTCGTAGTAGAGCGTATTCTTTTTAGAAATGTTCAAGAAAAACTTGTCGCTTGTTTGGGCCAATCCTTCTATCTTATTTGAACTTTGGCAGATCACCAGTATTTATTGTTTTAGGCGTTAATGTCCCTAAAGGAGGAAGTTTTCCATGTATTTTGGGAGCAGACCAAACCATCGGTTTCGGTTTACTGGTTACTTGCATTGTTGTTGCAACTGCTGCAGATGAACTACCTTGTGTTCCGGTTGAAGTCGTAACCATGCTTGCTGATGTCTGAGCATGAGTAGCTACTGTTACGTAACTGCGTTTTGATTGGTTATCAGTTGTTTTGACAGCTTGCGTGCTTAAAGGCGGAAAATCTTCTTGTATCGCTGGAGCAGGTCTAGAAGTTGATTGTGGTTTTCTAGCTGTTTGTTTTATTGCTACAACTGCTGCATATGAGCGAACCAGTGTATCAGTTGGAGCTGCAGTCTTCGCGACAGTCGCCGCCACTGCTAATGCTGGAAAATTATCTGCTCCAACTGTTCCCTCTGTTGCAAGATGATAATCACGCAAACTGTGCATGATTTCTGGTTTAAACCAATCGATAATGACTGGCACTGCGCCATTATAAAAACCTGTCCCTATAGATTGCGCTTCAGCATCAACATAAATGGCAGCGATCAAGGCTTCTAAAACATCACTGAGCATCCCATCGGTAATCATAGCAGAAGAGAATATATATTTTTTTAATTGTAGTTTTTTAGCAATTTTTTCTTGTGTTTCACCAGATACCAGCTGATCAACCAATGGCGAAAAGAATGACTTATCAATAATCTTTGGATATTTACGTAATATATAATCAATGATTAGCATTCTTAAAATGGCATCACCCAAAAATTCTAATCGTTGGTAATTGTCTTTAGTATCCAAGCTTGAATGAATAAATGCCTGTTTTAAATGCACTAATGTTACAAAATCAGGTAAATGAAGATGGCGTTTTAACTCCAAAACATCCCTTTCATTAGTAGTAGCGTCAGATACTAATGAACCAGCATAAGTCTGTGATCTTCTAACAAATCGCTCCTCGCCCACATCTTCTAAAGTGATGTTTTCTAAAATACCTTTCGCAGCATCTTGTTCAGCAGACTTTACGGTTGTTCCGATACCAATTTCAGACATTCTATTAAATACGCATTTAATCTTAAATGTAGGTGCATGCTCAATACCTTCCTTATCAATTAGATGATAAGACGGCATTGGAAAGCCATGTTTTTGAGCATATTCTTGTAATTCGTTTTTAAAATTGTGAATAGTAGTTTTAATCACAGCGGAAGTGGCTAACTTACCTGTGGAAATGTAACTCTTTAAAATTATCGACACGGATTGATCAATAAATGGCTGAAAAAATTCTAAAATTAACTTTTTAGCTAAATTGTCTAGCGCCAAAAAATTGAGTTTCCCAACGGCTGCACTCAATGCGTCGGCTAACCCTCGTGTAGTGATTTCAGTTCTGACATACGTCTCTAATTTAAGACTCAGTGCAACCTGTGCACGTGTTTCCTCACACATAGCCTCAGCGATAATTAATGTAAGAACACCCTCACGAAACTCGGAATAATTATCATATAAATATTGAGCAACGACATAACGTATTATTGCGTCACCATATAAGCTAAAGACATCAAAATGGGGATCATTCTTTAAATTATCTAACACGCTTAATGTATGAGGAGTCAGCACGGCCGATTCCTCTGCTGTTGAGAAAATCCATTCGGTATTTACTTGTTTGAAACATAAATGCTGTATTTTATTCAGCATAGCTTGTGATGCGAGCAGTTCTGCTTCAACCTTAGTGCGACCTACGCTAGATGTCATTTGTTGGTGAAAACTACAGATACAGCGAAATACTATAGCATGATGTGGACCGTAGTCAAAATGAACGTATTGTGGTCGCTCCACCCCAAAATGACGTTGAGCGATTTCTAACAACGCATTTTTATAATTATGATCAATTACTTTGAACATACTATACACCCCCTCGTAATCTCACGCCCCAGCCAAAACAAAAGTGCACCACTTTCAACGAGTCACCGAGCAGCCTCCGCGCGAATTCTCTAACCACAGTTATACCACATTCCACCAAAATTCTAAAGAAAATCAGACCTCCTCTAGGTCATATCTCAATAAGTGACAAGAAGAAAACTGTTTGTCGTTTGTTTGGACCCGCCCCCGACACTTTTAGACAGTCTCGGGACGATGCCTGGAATGATCCCTATCTCAAACGTTTGAATAGCAGTCGTAATCTATTCAAATGATAAATTTTAATAAAGCCTAAACTCTGACGTTTTGGTATTTAATATCAGTAATGTAAACAAAAGTGGCAATAAATTGTCACAAAGATATAGGAATTTCCCTATTTTTTAGGATTTAACTTGATTAATTTCCAAATTGTGAATATGTTTGGATTATCGGATGAAGTTAAGTTTGATTAAGAAACATTACATGACCAAATCAAATTTGATCTTGTTTTTATTTTACATTCAAATAATAACCAGGTTTTATGTTGATCGTAAATTTAAGATTATTTCGGATTTAAAGCCGCATGATGAGTTTTCTTTAAAAAAACAGTAATAAACGGGGGTTTTTGATGAAAAAACGTATTGGTTGTTTAATCATGTTCCCTATTTTTTTTGCAAGCGGTAGCGTTGTTGCAAAAACAGAGTGCAGTTCAGAAGACGGGCCCTATCTTTCTTTTGGTATTGGGTTGTCAAAAACGAAAACTTGGAAAAGAGATGGTTCTTTCCCAGATACAAGATTTAGAGTTAACCCCATTGCTAGATTAGCAGTTGGCAGTCAATTCTCTACTATCAGAGTGGAGTTTGAACCTTCTTATGCAAGAGGTAAATACGTAGTTGGATCGGATGATGGAAGTGTGGCAGTGATATCCACGTTAGGAAATATTTATTTTGACTTACCTCTTGAGATGCAAGTAAAAACATATTCTATTGCTCCTTATGTAGGCGCAGGGATTGGATATTCAAATATTAAAGTTGATCAACTTGCCACCCCCGATCAAAAATGGCGTAGTTCGCAAGTAGCATTGGCTTATCAGGGAATTGCGGGGGGGAGGTTGGCTTTGAGTGAACAAGTTGGTATTCAGATTGAATATCGATTTTTTGAGACTCAAAAAATTAACTCCGCTGGCAACAAAATCAAAGCTCATTCAGCCAATGTGGGGTTAACATATCGGTTTTTTTAAGAGAATATTCACACTATTATAATGGATTATGAGTTGACAAAATAAATATAAACTGTTATTTTAACTAACTTCGGATATTAATATGAGATGTCTGTATTATGCTTGCGGATAAAAAAGAGTTAAATACGCCAAATCAAGACGATTTTGATGATGCTACACGACGTAGAGCAAATGGCCGCAGAGTAAGTGCTCTTTTTGGCACTGTAAAAAATATGGTCGGCGCACAAGATCCACTTTTAAAAGACTATAGAATCAGCACGAAAGAAACTGAAGAAAGAACAGCCTATTTCATTAGTTCCAAAAAAGCTCCTGGCGAAAACATTTTTTTAGAGGGTGAAGAGTATCGCACCACTGAATTTCATTTGTCAGTAGATGAATATCATGTTGTAAATTCTTCTGAAAAGAGTAGAAAATTAACGGCAGCCCACTTTACAGTAGAATTAACACACCCCACTAAACCCAAAATAAGCCTTCATTGCTATTATAACTTTCAAGGAAGATATGTCGGCACTTTGGGACGAGAAGCACCTGATCGTACTTTCACATTATCCACGGAATTAGAACAATATCTTAGAAATAACGCTCAACCTTTTGAGTCCTTACTAGCAAGATTAATCCATTTAAGAAACGAAGGCAATCATCAAGCAAAAGAGCACGCCCGACTATTACAATCTCAATTGGAGTCTCTCAGCTTGCGCTTAAACAATTCTTCCAACAGAAGTCAATTTATTCAGCTTGGGCATAAGTTTATTAGAGCTGTAGAAACCATTAATTCTACTAGTGATGTAGAAGTAGACAACAGAAGTATGGCAGTTCGAACCCTAATAAAAAGAATTAGTGTATTAGACAATGAAACCTATAAAGCCCCTTCCTCAGCACAGGATACATTGGCTGGGGCCGAAACCGCTGAAAATGTTAAAACTATCACAAGCGCCACCCAGGTTGCGCCTAAAAAAATGAAAAAGAAAGCAGCTGCTAGTATGGCTCTTACTAGCGATCCCATTCATAAAGAAAATGACGCCAAACTACTCATAGAACTCCAAGAGCTCGAAAAAATATTGGGCAAACCTGAACTCCAACCCCAGACACTATTCGAAGCATACCAGCACTTAGATGAAATCAAAGAAGAATTGAGGGAGCTCATATTATTTGGGAACTATTCAAACAAGAAAATGATTAAAAGGTTTGACCAGCTATGTGATCGATTTCCAAAACCATTAGAGGTTCTAAAAAAGTGTGTTGTCAATGGAGATGTCACAGGATTTAAACTCATATTCCCACGAGCAAAAGATGAAATAAATTATAAATTTCTGTTTGATTTATTTCAAGCAATTATATTATCTTCTGGGTCGGTGGTTAAAAAACACCCTGAGAGAATTAACAAAATTATAGAGTGTTTTGATTTTATTTTCGAGAACTCAGAGACATATCGAAATTATTATTCTATTCTTAGTACATCTACGTTTAGTTTAACAGATAGAAAATATTCTTTCTCACTTTTGTTGTCAGCTCTAATGAGTGATTTTTTTGACCTGTTCTGTATGCTTTTAAGACATGGTTACAATCCAAATTCTTGCGCAATTTCTTATCATGATTTGGATGGTCAAGAAACTAATTTATCTATCTTAACAATAATAGTGAGTGGTAAACAGAAGCGCCTGAACTATTTGATGGAACTGGTAAAACACGGTGTTACAGCAGATCGTCGACTAAATTATTCACAGGATTGGACTACAATTGAAGCTGATCAGTTATCTCAAAACCCTAATTTAGATACCTTGAGAAACCATGGCAAAAAATCAACTGCAACGCCCTTTGATCCTGAAAATCTTTTTGAGGGTTCAGAACAAAGAAAAGAGCCTTTTGCCATTGTTAGGCCAATTTATAGTGAAAATTATGAAATGATGCTCCCATTGGCACCTATTTCAAGTTTAGAAGCACTGTCTCTAGCACTGATCAATGTCATTTTAATAGGTGATTTATCCTGGAGATTCCACTACGCTGCGATATCTCCCGGCATCCATTTTATTAACTCTTCTAATGCTGCAGAGGCTCTAATCAATTTAAAGTCCGCGGTTGCAGGTTCAAGTGATTGCCCTGGGGCTCTAGCCTTGATTGCTTTTCCAGGTAATCCACTAGAACCTGGTAAAATACAAGCTCTCAATCAATTATGCGCAACTTTTAAAACGATCACTCATCGCAATCAAAAGATGATCGTTGGCTTGGCTGATAGCTTAACATCAAAAGGTGAATCCGAACAAAGCAACATACAAAGAAAGTTCGCATACTTTCTCAGTGCTTTCACTTTAATGATGCAAAAAGAAAAACCAGATTTCATGGATACTCAAAAAATATTGCGATTATTGTATTTAATTGGACTTAACTGTGCAAATCCATTAGTTCAAAATGGACAACATCAAAGTAAAGCAATGGCATTTTACAGAGCAATAATTGACACCGCAAAATATTCACAATTCCGCACGGGTCTTCAAAATACTCCAACGTTTAAACTCGCAGTGAGAAAATTAGAAAATACTCCTCTTAGGTTTGTTCCGGAAAATGATTCGAAACCAATTACTACAGCAGAAGAAACTAATTTGGCAAGTTTCTTGCTGCACCATTATCGTTTATTAAGTAAAAAATCTTATCTTTTTGAAGATGCCATTCCAACACCTAAAAGATTTGATAAGCACACTGTAGAAGAAACAAAAAGCCGTCAGGCCAAGTATATCTGAGGGGTCCGTAGAAATTGGGCCAGGTGTAAAATCACCAGGGTCGAATCTGGACATCGACATTTTGCCTTTGTCCAGACTTGCCCCCTTTCTCTTTCTGCTGAAACGAGTTAATAGGTATTATACAACTGTTTTTTATGGAGCTTTTTGCCGTAAATTGACAGTAGCAGCTGAACAATCACGAAAGATGTCTTTTGCAGGAAAAATAAGATCCCCTAACTACCTGCCTTAAAGTAGTTTTTATGCTTTAAGGTTGCTCACAAATTATTGACATTATAGATAAAAGTTATAGAGCCGATAATATAATCAGTTTATATGATGATTACAATCATTCTTAGGATCTTAAAATGTTTAGGGCACAAAAGCGCGGGGTAGGCTGGATAGAGTCATTGAATTATTCTCTATTTTTCCTGATTTTATTTTTATTTATTAGTAAAGACCCCAGAATTTACAGCTTACTATTAAAGTACCACCATATATTTTTATTTTTTTCTTTAATATCTTTTTATTATACTTTTAAATATTTTATATATGAGAGGAAGCTTGAAGACACACCATTATCCAAGACTCGCTCTGCTGCTCAAGGTTATGTTGCTCTTAAAGGGGCTGTTCAGAAAATTCCAAAAATTACGGTGCGTTCTCCTTTAACAAATAAAGAATGCATATGGTATAAATATAATATATCAAAGAGAGTCGGGAAGGATGGTTGGAAATTAATTGAAACCAATCAGTCTGGCGAGATGTTTATCCTGAAGGATGAAACTGGCACTTGTTATGTAAACCCAATAAATGCAGATATCACCTGTGATAAATACTTATCTTGGTATGGTCATACTGCCAAACCAGTTATACCCTCCAACCTAAAGACCCCGATGGAAATAAACTCAAATCAAACCATCATTTCTAATCCAACCAATAACGGATTATATCACTATGAAGAGTACACGATATTAGAGAACGACAATTTATATGTTATGGGCATGTTTCATACTATTCGACACGACATTCAACCTATTGAGGATATGAATGAAAGCACAGAGCTTTATCAAGCTCAAATTTTGAACAAATTGCAAAAATGGGGGGAGGAATTCCAATCTTGCATCATAGATCATAACGATAACAAAAAAAATGATATCCCTAACCAGAACCACACGGAAAATTTTTCACTAACAGAAACCACTAACCACTCAACAGAAGAAAACTCCGAAGAGTCGCAAAAAGCTGATGAAGGTGAAACAATAAACTTACTCTCAGAACATGGCTTACCGAAAAATTCCGTCTATATTATCTCCACGCTAGAGCCCGATGCTATTCCTGCGCAATATCGATTTTTAAGTGTGGCAAATCTAATTTTGTTCCTTTGTTATACAGCGGTCGCATTTAATTTTGAATCTATATTCCAGATTAACCATTGACTTCCGGGAAGTTAGGCTCAAGGTATCAGGAACGAATGCTGCTAAGATAAAGAAGCGCCGTTTATTAATTAAATGAGTATGGAGGCAGGTCCAAACAAGCGACAAGAAGAAAACTGTTTGTCGCTTGTTTGGACCTGACCCCCACACCCTTTTTTACAATAAAGTCATGAATTGGAACTAAAGTGTTGTGTAGAATGTCAAATCTAAACAGGGGAAAGTATAACGTGAGTAAATACACAAAACCAAGTGGTTTTTCTTTAATTGAACTGATGATAGTAATTGCCATTATTGGTGTACTTTCCGCAATCGCCATACCCTCATATCAAAATTATTTACTGAGTGCCAAAGCATCAGAAATGTATACTTATTTAGATGTTGCACAATTAAAGGTGGCTGAGTATATGCAAGGAACTGGAGCAACAGATTGCGCTGGAATTACAGGAGATACTACTACAGGAAGTAATAATGTAGAGTTATATTCAATTGGTATTAGCCTATCAAATTTTGGGTTAACGGGAAATTGTGGAATCGCTGTAGTCGGGAACCCCAGCGCATTTCAAAATCAAATAGTTGTATTGCTCAGTGTCGGGACAGTTGGTTCAGATGGGACGTTGCAGTGGAAGAATTATACAAATAATACGAGTATTCTCCCAAGTGCAACATTAATAACTATCTCTGGCCCCTAGCTTAACAGAAGTTGAAAATGGCCTCTAGTCAATAAATATTCGAACCAAAAGGTGAAATCTGGGCAAAAATAAAGTGTCACTGTTCAGATTTCACCCCTAACCTTCACTTGTATTGCTCCTTAACCCTTTACCAATTTCGCTCTAAAGCATTTAGTTTATTGATTTACATAAAGTTATTTTATTTTTTCTTGGTTTTTAGGGATTGCGCTGAAACACTTTTCAAGCTGAGAATGGCAAATACAAAGAGAGTTTTTTTATGATTTAAAGTGCATGCCTTTATTTAATTTAATTTTCATTTGTTACTAGCAAACAACTCTAGCTAAAAAATGAACTACTCGGAAATTTACTCGGAAGCAATGGAAAATACTCCGCTTCCGAGTAATTTGCCAACCATTCAAAAAGAAAAACTGGTTATAAATACAGCCACTTAAGCCTCTGGGTGGATTTTAAAAAAAATAGTGCCTGAGCAGTAACTTTTGAATAGATTAACCTATTACCGTGCATAGCTAATACCCTCATCGATTTTGCCATGAAAGAGAGTTCTTGCGATTCCACAACATAATAACCTATAATTGATACAACACGAAACCCTAGAATTCGTACGGCTTGAAACCCTAGGATTCGTACAGCTCAAAACCCTAGGATTTCAACGAAATGACTCAATCCGAAAAACTAGCTCAATCATTAAAACAGCTCCTAGAGCTCAAAAAAAAGGGGATGGTCACCATCCGGTCTCGAGATTTAACTCGAACTCACCTTAACAGGCTAGTCAAAAATGGCTTTTTAAAAGCTGTCATGAAGGGTTGGTATATTCCTTCCCGACCAGATGAAACTCAGGGAGATAGTACTTCTTGGTACATCTCCTATTGGGATTTTTGCGCATCCTACTTAAATAAACGCTTCGGAAATGGGTGGTGTTTATCACCCCAGCAATCTTTGTTACTACACGCCGAAAATTGGACGGTTCCTAAGCAGCTTCTTGTTCGAACAAAAAAAGGAAGCAATAAACTCACGCATCTTTTGTTCAACACCTCCTTACTGGACGTACAATATGCTATGCCTAAAAAAGATGAGGTAGAAGAGAAAAATGGTCTAAAAATATATGCTAAAACTGCCGCGCTCATTGCTTCTTCCCCTGCATTCTTTACACAGAATCCAACTGATGCGCGCACTATATTAGCGACCATTCAAGACGCATCAGAGCTCCTTCCCCCCCTTTTAGAAAGTGGACATAGTACTATTGCTGGCCGTTTGGTAGGTGCTTTTAGAAACACGGGGCAAACCCGCATCGCCGAAGATATTAAAAAAACAATGATTGCCGCAGGTTATGAAATTCGAGAACGAGACCCTTTCGAGGCAGAAATAAAATTACAATTTTCAAATAGAGTGGTATCCCCTTATATCCACCGCATCCGTATTTTATGGCATGAAATGAGAAACCCTGTTATAGATCATTTCCCCAAACAACCCAATATACATCTAGATACAAAAAGCTATTTAGAAAATATTGACGCAAAATATGTACAAGATGCCTATAACTCCTTATCTATAGAAGGTTATCACGTTACGAATGAACTGATTGAAAAAGTACGCAGTGGTCAATGGAATCCAGATAAGGACGAAACTGACCATAACCATAGAAATGCATTAGCAGCACGTGGATATTGGCAAGCGTTCCAAGCCGTAAAAGCGAGTATTCAAAAAGTACTGATGGGAGAGAACGCTGGCAAAGTAGCTTCGAACGATCATGGAGATTGGTTTCGAGAACTATTTGCACCTAGCGTCACCGCTGGCATCTTAAAACCCGCAGATCTCGCAGGGTATCGCCGGCATCCCGTTTATATACGGTGTTCGATGCATGTACCCCCTAATTTTTCAGTCGTACCTGAACTCCTGCAAACATTCTTTGATTTATTAGAACATGAACCAGAAGCTTCAGTTCGCATTGTCTTGGGACATTTTTTCTTTGTTTTCATTCATCCCTATATGGATGGAAATGGTCGGATAGGTCGGTTCTTAATGAACGTTATGTGTGCTTCAGGGGGATTCCCATGGATAATCGTTCCTGTAGAACGCCGGAAACAATACATGGATGCATTAGAAAAAGCAAGCGTGGAGCAAAATATTATTCCTTTTTGTGACTTTCTCAGGGAGGAAAATCTTAAATTTATAAAATTAGAAGAAAATATCAAATACAAAGAACTGCTTCATAGGTATGGTTATGACGAGGACGATTTTCTATTGCTTTTCACAAAAATGACAAACATAACTAAAATCAACAAAAAACCAAATTCTCAAATAGATGTAGTTATAATAAATAAGAAAACCGATAAAAAACATACCTACCATTATGAAAGTGATTGGCTTAATAATTTTGAAAATGACATTGAAAAAGGATTATTCAATTAACAAAAAAATAAGCAGGCAAAAACTGTTTGAATTCCTACTTTTTGAAATCTTACAAGGATTTAAGAGGAAATAGTATGAGGCAAATCTGGACATCGGCATATCGACATCTTGTCTTTACCCAGATTTAATCCCTCAAAAACCAAGAAACAAAGTGGTGTCAAGTCTCGACAATGGACAATAAATAAAAGGCTATTCTCATGGAGTTAGCACCTAGAATTCAGCATGGAAAATCGATTTCTTGTCTATTGTCGAGACTTGACACCCTTCGTTTCCCTCTTATTAATTCAGCCAATCATAGTTTACCTGGCGAAACCAATTACGCTAACGTTGTTGATTTCCTAACACATATGGATTTTAACTCATCCGAAATAGTGAATACTTTTATTTGAAATATAGTAAATGTGCCTAACACCAAAAGTACAGAAACCAGTGTTGAAATAATAAAATATTGCCAAAAAAACTATTTATAAAAATATTCATTGCGACACATTTTATGAGCTGACCAAGTTAATTTTCCCCTTTGATTCTGGATAAAGAATCTCTATTAACTTAGCTTGATGTTTGTCAGAAGTAAAGAACACATCACCATAATGTAATGCTGGCAAACTAATTCGAGAGTCTGGCAGAAAGTTTTCTGAGAGTTCAATTTCATTACTATCCAGATAAATACTAAAAGGCCCCCTTTTTGTTCTTAAACTTGTTCTTTTACCAGCGTCTTTAGGTCGCCTTAAAAAAGAAAAAAATGAATCGTACACTATAAGTTGCGTAGCAAGTTGATGGTAACATAAAGAACTACCGCCAATGGGGTGAACAAAAAATACTGGCTCCCCTACCTCAGCAGAATTAATTTTTATTAAGTACTTAAAATTTGTTTTTTTATTATCTTGTTTATCAATCAGATTGGCTAGATTTTCAATAGTGCCCTCTTGAGTTAGTAGAACATTGATACCGAAGTCCTTACCATAAACTTTACGAATGTTTGACATAACTAAAACAGCCGTAAAGGAATTTCCCCCAACATCAAAGAAATGATCTCTTATTCCTAATGAATCAATGCCAGTAAGTTTTTGCCAGATAGCATGTATTTGCTTTAGCTTATACTACTGTAAAAAATATATTTGTAACCACCCAGGTCCCGTCATTCCCGCGAAGGCGGGAATCCAGAAATAAAGGGTATTTTTCCGCATAAATCTTGGATATCCGCCTTCGTGGGGATGACGATACCAAACTAAGTTCTTTGTTTCTTAAGCAGGTTTTGGGTACCTAGAAAGACTTTCTTTTAATTTTTTTCTTATTTACAATGATTATGCTTAATTGGAGAATAATACTCATGTTCAAATGTAACGGTATTCCAGAATTTCTTACATTAGATAAGCATGAATTAGAACAATTAACTGACTTATGTTTTGCCAACTCTGATTTTTCCAAGGTCGGTAGAGAAGATAGCGAAGATTATTGGCAATTTGAGAATCAAATTTCTGGTTGCATGAAATTGGGTAAAGTAAAGCATGTCGATGTTAGTGGAAATGATGTTTATGATATTGTTGGTTTCTTAGACGACCTGATTTATTACTCGAATATTCGTAGTGGTCCTTTTGATTTAGATATGCTTGCTGTGACTAGTCTTAATCTTTCCAATTGTGCAATCGGCGATACATGGGAAGAGAGAGAGTTTAATTTCAATCCTACTGCCTGTCGTCAACTTTGTCAGATCATCGATAGATTTTGGGCACTTCGATCAATTAACTTATCTGGCAATGGATTAGGTAAAAAACCTATTTATAATGAGGACGATTGGGAGAACCCAAATCATTCTGGTGAACCAGCCCCTTTTTATATGAATAGTGGGTTTGTTAGAATATGTAAGGCGCTGGGAAAGTTAGGAAATTTGGAGTCATTAGATTTCTCTTGTAATGATTTTACGAGTTATAGTGTTAGTTATCTGTGCAAATATCTGAAAGAATGGCAAAAACTTAAATTTCTCAATTTATCTAACAATGGGCTTGCAAAGCTTGTAGATGAAGATCAAGCTTATGAGTTCAAACATTTATGTTCCAGAATTTGCATCTTGAAGTCACTTGAGTCAATTGATTTAACAGGCAATGATTTAAGTCAGCTTAATGAAGAAAACTTTAATCTCCTTTGCACCGGGTTATCAAACTGTGAAAAACTTGTTCAAATAAAAATAGATGGCCTTAATGAATGGCAACAAAGAAGAGTAGATGAGATTGTCAACAAAAACCTCCAAAACTACCTCCAACGGGCAATACAATTGGTTAGCGTACGGCCATATTTTTCAGGCATGCATGATGAACCTATGGTGGATATATTAGGTTATATCTATCCTCATTTGGAGAGAGCGCTTATAAAATCAACATTTACTGAAGCCAAAAGCGTATTTTCATATTTGGAAGTTGAAGCTAATACTCAAAATATAGTTGCCAAGCCACCTATAACATTTTCTTACGATCAAACAAAAACGAATCAGCCTACTCAAACGGGGCAGTCCCAATTAGAGGTTAAGGCTTCAGCTTTAGACACCGCTGCCTCCTTTACTTCCAGCAGGTAGGAGACATAGGGGTTAAGTCTCGACAATGGCTATTTTGATAACAATAGTTTCCTTTATGTTTTTTAAGGGTATTGAATAAATTTTTATCAATTAGATACAAAATAGGAAGTCATCAAAATGAGCTTAACCAATTCAAACATGCTGCCATTAAATACCCCTGCCCCCAGTTTTACATTATTAGATGTGATAAGTGGTAAAAAAGCAATAAAAGACATTATCCCTGTTAATCAAGTGGCCTTGGATATGATTGTAGAGAAGGAACGTATTATAGAAGGTATTCATGAAGTCGGTAGTCACGTTTATGAAGAGTTTGGTTATCAAAAGCTTTTAAAGAAAAAGAAAGACAATGATATATTAAAGGATTTAGTGCTAACCCGATTAGCTTTTCCTGTTAGCAAACGTAAGACTCAGCATATTTTAGAAGATCGTTTTGGCAAGGTGCATGATTTAGATGCGCTGTATGCCACGATGGATAAACTATTTGAACAAATTGGAGAAGTGAAAAGGTTAACGTTTAATCGAACTCAAAGCTTATTTCCTGAGCAAGTGGATTTAGTATTATTTGATGTGACGACGCTTTATTTTGAATCGATAGAAACGGATGAGCTTCGTGCCTTTGGTTATAGTAAGGATTGTCGTTTTAATACTACTCAAGTGGTATTAGCCTTAGCGACTAATGGGGATGGATTACCGATCGGATATGAATTATTTGAAGGCAATAAGGCAGAAGTAAAAACACTAATTGGCGCTATAGAGCATTGGCGCACGCTTTTTAATATCACTTCAGTTTGTTTTGTAGGAGACCGAGCCATGTTTTCTAAAGGGAATATGGCACTCTTAGAAGAAAAAGGTTATCAATATATTGTAGCGGCTAAATTGCGAGCGCTTTCCCAAGCGGTTCAAAATCAAATATTAGATGAAGCGCATTATCATCCTATTCTGTTAGGAGAACAATTAGCTTGGGTAGGAGAATTTGAGCAAGAAGGTCGGCGCTTAATTGTTAGTTATAAAAAGCAACGCGCTTTAAAAGATATGGCGGATAGAAATCGCATTTTAGAAAAGATTGAAAAAAGGATAGGAAAGAAAGGGCAAACTCAAAAATTGATCACCAATCAAGGCGTGAGGAAATATACCAGCACCATTCCACATGCAGAAACGATTATTGATTGTGTATTACACCCCAAAACGAACGCCGATTTCACTCCAAAGCGAACGCTAAATTCACCACAATCCGAACATAGATTTCACTAAAAAGCGAACACTGATTTCACCCTAATCGAACGGGGATTTCAGTGTTAAGCGAACACTTTTTAAAAAGTTACTTCTCAAAGTAGATTGTATAATCTATCTCCATGTTTATTAACTAACAAATGGAGATAGGATCATGAGGGGAAAACTTTCAATGCGTAAAATTGTAAGCGGACGCGAACTACATGTTGCACTGTTTAAGCGGCTTTGCGAAGATCTTCTTTATTGATATTCCAAGGTAAAAGTTTTTCATAATCTTCTGCCGACTGGCAATAAGGAATGCTCTTTAACAGTTTAACATAATAATGGTACGGATCTAAGCCATGTTGTTTTGCTGTTCGAATAAGGCTTAGGTGCAAACAGAGTGCATCTGCTCCATCCATAGAGGTAGCGAACATAAAATTTTTCCTTGCAATCACAAAAGGTTTAATTTGTTGCTCGGTCAGATTGTTGTCTATCTCTAAACGGCCATCTTCTAAATATCGAGTGAGTCCTGGCCATAGCTTTAAGCAATAATTAATGGCTTTTCCTAGTGGGGATTGTGGTAAAATAGTTGGGTAAGATTCATCTAACCAATATTTGAATTTTTCTAAAATGGGTTTTGCTTCTCGTTGCCGCAGTTCATATCGCGCCTGATAGTCAAGATTTTGCTCTTTAGCGGTCCGTTCGATTTTATAAAGCGCTTTAAAGAAGCGTAAGGCTTCTTTGGCAAGTCCTTGACCTTTAGTGCCTTTAGCAATAGGTTTAAATTTCCTTCTGGTGTGGGAGTTGCAATTCCCTAGGTTAATGCCCGCTAAAGAGCCGATCAGCCAAAGAAATTATCGCCATCCACATATAAATAGCCTTGGAAGCCAGCATACCAATCCTGAATAAATACCTTATGGAGCTTATTGTTATAAGCATAGAGGACCACAGACTTACCAGGCGCTCCACCTTCGCATACAATACACATAAAATTTAGTCTCAGCCGCTCTGCCAGGCTCTCGAAGCACTTGTAAAGTGGTGGCATCACAGCTTGAGACATCATAAAGAATCGCTTCATCCTTCAATAGATTAAACATCGGCCTTAAAGGCTCCATCAAGCCAATCATCCAACGAGCCATGGTTTGCCTATTACACTCAATGCCATATTGTTCTTCTAATTGCTTTTCTAGATGGTATAAGGGTTGTCTATCATCTAATTTACTCACAATGAGAAAAGCTAAGAATTCCTCAGTCACTTTGGCTTTAGGTAAAATCTGTAAGGGACCAGGGGCTGTTTTCATTGAACCATCACACCCTTTGGGGCATGCTACAACCTCTCTCTTTTGAACAATCATTTCAAAAACAGTAGGCTGGTAATGAAAGTCAATAGGTGTCAAGTCTCGACAATGGACAATAAGTAAAAAGTAGAGTGCCCCTGGTTTCCCGGACACTAATTTCTACGAAGCCATTCTCTCATACTGTTCAGGACAAATATACCCTAAAGTTGAATGAAGCCTTTGGCGGTTATAAAAAACTTCAATATATTCGAAAATACTTGAACTTGCGTCTTTTCGACTTGAATATCTTTCATAATAAATCAACTCCTTTTTTAGTGTTGAAAAAAAACTTTCAGTAACAGCGTTGTCCCAGCAATTGCCTTTCCGGCTCATACTAACTACCATACCGTATTGATTTATGAGGGTTTGATAGGATATAGAAGCATATTGACTTCCTCTATCTGAATGGATCAATAAAGTAGTCCCAGGTTTAGGTCGGCGGTGATTAAATGCCATTTCTAATGCGCTTTTAATGAGTTCTGCAGTCATTCTGTTATCCATAGCCCACCCAACTACTTTGCGAGAATATAAATCTAAAATCACTGCTAGATATATCCATCCTTCTTCGGTTGCAATATAGGTAATATCACTAGTCCAGCTTGTATTAGGCGTTTTAGCGATAAATTTTCTATCTAGATGATTAGGGTAAACAGGAAACGGATGAGCTGAATTCGTCGTCACCCTAAACTTTCTCCTGGTTTTAGCTATAAGTCCTTCTTGTTTCATCAAACGATTAATGCGATTTTGGCTACATTGTAAATTTTTGCCTAGTAGAGCTGCATGAATTCGACGATAACCATACACCCCTCTACCTTTCTTATAAACTTCTCGGATGACATTTTTAAGTGATTCATTTTCCTGTTCTCTCGCACTAGGCTTATGACCTAACCATTCATAATATCCGCTACGAGATACTTTTAGAACTTTGCAAAGCGTACTAACCTTAAAATGGCAAGAATTTTCTTTCATAAATTGGTACTTCACTCTGATACTTGAGCGAAGTAAACTGCCGCCTTTTTTAAAATTTCCCGCTCCTCCTTTAAACGGAGGTTCTCTTTCCTTAATTGAATGACTTCAGTGTAGATATCTTCCTTTGAATTTGACGTGCCACTGTGTGAAGTTTGAGTTCTTTCAATCCACTTATATAAAGTTGCAGGATTAACTCCAAGGTCTTTAGCAGTTTTGACTAGTGGCTGGGAAGAATGTATCGCTAATTTAATAGCTCTATCACGAAATGTTTTATCATAGTGTGCTTTTGTGCGTTTCATCGGAACACCCCTTAAGTTGCTTTAAGTATACCAACTTAGATGTCCGGGAAACTAGGGGCACTTCAACCAGGTCTAATGAGCGGGTGTCAAGTCTCGACAATAGACAAAAAAACATGGGAATGTCGATTGTCGAGACTTGACACCCTATCTCTTTGTAAAAACATGTGTCCGGAAAATTGGGGGCACTCCAAGGCTACTCTCATGCAGTTAGTACCTAGAATTCGGCATGGTAAATTAATTTCTTGTCTATTGTCAAGACCATATCATTACCCACAAGTTTTTCCATAAACGGCTTCAAAAGCTTCTTTAGCCTTTAAATGCTCTTGTAGATTCCTAAACCCTATCCACATCGTTTTGACACCGGGTTCAGGATCTGATTTTCTATTTAAATATCCTCCTAAAGAAGCTACCATTCGAATCATTTCATTTAATGTCGGCGGCGTCTTTGGCGGTTTCTTTCTATAAAGAACTACAATAGCAGTTTGCCACTCCTCTCTACTAAAAACAAATTCACATGATATGTTAGGACAACTTCTCCCTATCATCACAACATATAAAGTACGCCATGCAATTATCAAATAAAAACTCAAACAAACCTTGAAGTTCTCACCCGTTAATTGCACCTTTTCTAGCTTGCATCCACTCTTTAAAATTTTATATTTCAATTTGCCAGAGACAGGTATACCATTGAATTTTTTCACAAGCATCTTCAAAGCTCAAAATAGGTAAATCGGTAATTAATAACCACTCAATTCGTCCCGCTCCTTTAGGAACTTTGACTTCAGTACACAAAATCGCCGTTATTTCAACTGGTTGATAATCTTTAGGTTTCTTGATTTTATCTGGCAAGGCAATATCTATTTTCTCAGAATAAATATTTAATTTGGCAACCCTAGGCTTTCGCTTCCTCGTTTCTGATAATTTAACAGTAATCTGTCCCAAAGATTTTTTACTTCTTAAGGTTTCTTTAATCTTGTTCGCCGTTTCCTTTCCTTCCTCAGTACAGGTTCTTCTATCAGTTTTGGCTCGAATTAAGTAATGCGCTCCAAGGCCATTATGACTTAAATTTAGGCTAGCTTCTTCATAAATTTGAAATATCTCCTTCTCGATCAGCTATGCTAACTATAGTGGTATCTGTGAATCTCAGGGCGATTTCTTGAGCTATCCTGTAATTTTCAAGCCAGCGATAACTCTCTTTCATTTCTATTGAGGTTGCATAGTCTTTATATGTTCTTTCTTTTCTCGTTAATTCTTGTAGCTTGCTCCTATACCATTGTTTGCTTGATACAACACCTAAACAAACCCTTTCTGGGGTTACCGCAATAGCACAATGGAGAAATATTCCTTTGGTTCCCTTCCTGCTTGTAGGTCCTGCATCGTTCCGTTCAGGCTGATTAGTAAAATTTAAAACAGTGGTGTCTTGTGGTATTAAAACAACAGGTTTTTTCTCAATTCGGGCTAATATTGAATCAAAATGAGTTTCTTGAATTTTTTCCGCACTCACTTTTTCATTATCAAAAAATCGATAAGCAGCTTTTGTTTCTGCAGCACCTTGGCAAGCAACGGGAATACTATCGTTTGGGTTATGACTTAACTGTGACAATATAGTTTGTGCACGTTTATTTAATCGTTCGTCGCCTAAAGATAATGTTGCTAACTCCTCAATGACCCAGTCCATAACAATCCCTTCCTTAAGATTAATTAAAAAAAGAGATTGCAACCCAATTTGTTAGTTATGTGAATTTTTTAGTCTGACTTGTGGGTAATGATATGGTCAAGACTTGACACCCTTTGCTTCTATATGATTTATTGCTTCCTGCATGATTTTTTCAAGTTCAGCAGATTTTTTACGATATACATACAGTGTTTTTTGATCGATACCCGCGTAGGATTTTGTCTCGACTATTTTGGTTAAAGTAGCCGTATATTGTTCTAGTTTTCTAGATACAAAATTCTGAGCCATCTTTAACTGTTGCAATCGTTCTTTTTTGGTTTGATTATCTTCTAAAATAATCTTAAAAAATCTCATCAATTGTGCAGGAATGTCGTGTGTAAAATTCTTACTCATTCGTTTTCCACAAATAGACGTAGATCTCCGCAAGTGCTCAATAGGCTCTCTCTTCGCAGGTAAAGCTGTAATGCGGTTCGCATTCAGCAGCGCTGCCATATAAACAAAATCTTCAAAAGGACAATTATCTGGGATAGGTAGTTTAACTGTGGGAGCATAAGCTTTAGTCCAGCCCAAGCTGGTAAACCTTAATAAGTTAGATATTTCTAAAGGTGCTGCTGATTGAGTCGGAAACGATAAAATAGTATTAATGATTTCGGGGATAACTTCTTTCTCTTTTAATAACCCAGCAGCATTGTTTTTTTGGCTTTCATCTTCATATACAATTGAAAAATTAAATAAACAAATTTCTGCATTAGTTTCCTTCATTTTGTCAATAACGGCCTTTACAAAATTTTTGTCAGTATATTTATCGTCTGAATCCAACCAAAAAAGATAGGCTGTTGGATCTAATTTTTTTGACCATTCTAGTAATCGGACTCGTGTTTGCTGTACTCCTTGATTGTTCTTGATAGAAGCAACATACACCTTATCTTTCAGGCTTGGATTTTCTTGTAGATACTGTTGAATAGTATCCAGAGTGCCGTCGTTTGAACCGTCATTTAAAATAAGTAGTTTTAGATTACCATAGTCTTGATTTAAAACAGATTGAATAGATCCTAAAATATATTGCTTGGCATTATAAACAGGCATTAAAACATGAGCTGCTAAAACAGCTTTATCTTGACCTCGGGCAACTGAGTTCATCAAAGAAAAAGAAGTAAGTAAAAAAACTAATATGATGCGTTTTCCAATGGTTTTTTTCTGCATGGATCCTCCCCCTCGGCTTATTTACATTCTTAAAGAATGTCTGAGAGGGTGTCAAGTCTCGACAATGGACAATAAATGAAAGGCTACTCTCATGCAGTTAGTACCTAGAATTCGGCATGGCAAATTAATTTCTTGTCTATTGTCGAGACTTGACACCCTTCGTTCACCCTTCGTTCGAGACTTGACACCCTTCGTTTGACACCGGCTTCTCATGGGGAGCACTCAGCCGTCCCGGGAGAAGGAGAAATGGCATAAAAATAATTAGCTTATACTAAAATACACCAGCCTTTATTTTTGTTTCTGGAATTGTCATTGTCTTGTCTAGTGGCTGCGGCTGGTCTTGATCTTGGGTGGAATTGTGATAGTATGGGTGCTCCCGAACCTGTTTGCAAACTTTGTTCCCCTGGTACTTCAGTTTCAATAGCCCTTGTACTGCTAAGTAATTCCGATAAACCTCGCAATTCTACCGCTGGAATAGCTGCAACCGTATACGTTTCATCGTTCACAGTGAAAGATCCTGGAACAACTAGCGTTTGATTTGCAGCAGCATGTACAATTTGACCTTCTCTTATTTTTAAGGAAAATTGTGATTGTCTTTCCTCTAAGACTTGCAAATTATTGTCAACTTGTTGTTGTACAAATCTAACTAGCTTTACCGTGGTACAGTAAGAGTCTAAGTGTGTTGTTAAGCCCTTTTTAAATTCACGGATTACATTTAAACGTGTATGTTGATTACCGCTTAAATCTGATAGTTTTCGCAAACCATTTTCATCGTAGTTCTTTCCTAATCCAAAAGTAAATACTTTAGGGGGTTCCACCTGTTCTTTGAAGCGCATATTTTTTTCATTTAGAATTGCAAGAGAACTTTCCGTGTTGACATTATCTGCTCCATCCGTAAAAACTACAAAAGTAATATTTTTGTCGGAAAAATTAGGCTCTAATGCCGAGAATTCTTCTGCTACCGCGCCATATAAGTACGTTTTACCATCTGCCTTTAATTCATCTAAATATTCAAAAATGCTAGCAATATCGGTTTGTAATGAAAATTTCCGAACGGTTGATTGGTCACTAAAGGCTCTAATTCTAATGGTAGTATTTTGAAGTGCGACGTGGTGTATAGATTGTTCTTTGAGTTCACCAATAAATTCCTTAACTTCCTTAATATATTGTGGGAAACAATCTTCCATAGAGCCGCTTTTATCTAAAACAAAAGAAATAACATTTTCAAGCGGGATTGTTCTTTCCAAATTAAAACAAATTGGAAATGCTAGTTGACTTCCGGGACGCGTTGGATGCTCTTGCAAATGTAAAACAAACCCTTCTGGGAGTATAGTACTTAAATAGCTAATAAAATGTGTTTTATTTATCTCAATATGAAACTGTGGTTCTGCTTGTGAACCGGTTGCTATCGGTATTACTTGCATGACAGGAGGAGTTAAGCAATAGCATAATAGCTTTATATCAAAGCAAGCGATGGGTTTTCCTTGTGAATCTTTAGTAGTATAAATAATTTTATCTACCACATTAGCAAGTGGTCCAGCTGCTTTAGCGATGTCTGGTAATTTATTTAATGGACAATGTTCTGTAGCAAATGTTAAGGCATTTCTTAATTCAGTTAAAGATGCATTCGCTAAGCACTGTTTATATAACTTTAGTTGCTCGATGGTTAGGGTTTGTAAAAGCAAATCAATTTCAAAACATATCACATAATGATCAGACTCTTTGATATCTGATTTCCATTGTACGCCAATTTTTCTATGGAGCTCAGGTGCGAAAAAATGATCAATAAAATTAAAATTTAATAATTCATCTAATTTGGGTATTTGTGGATATTTACCATCCTCTTCAGCAAGCGTCTGTTTAGCACTTGCTTCACTCTTAATGTTATATCGTAAGCTGGTATATATGGTTTTTGGAGATTTTAAGACTACATTTAATCGTTCTGCCAGGGTTGCATTAGAGGTAACTATTGTTACAGTGTGCTCAGTCTCGGATATAGTTAAATCACTTTGGTCCAAATCTTGGATCCCCAAGGTATTACGGAGTAATAATAACCAGTTATTCAATTCTGTTTGAGGTTGTTGAGCTGAAAACATATGCTTGCCCCCCTTTGAAATACTTATTGATGAAATTATTAGTCCTTTAATGGCGAAGGGTTATCAATAACCTGGGAAAAGTGTATATTAGTATTGTTCTTTGCGTCAAGTTTGTAAGGTTTGATTTGCTGTTGATCATCACTTGACAGCTTTAGTGCTTCAAAATTAACCTTTAAGCTTCACCAGGGGTGCCGGCTAGGTTATTTTGTTGGCTGAAAAAGCGCATGGGGCGTTTAACCCTTAATACCTGATCTGGATAATACCAGCGGAGGGAGAGTGGAGTAATGAGTACTATTAACATTTTATTTGCTAATTCAAAGAAATTATCGACATTCAAGATTTTCCACTCATTGAAAATTTTAGTGCCTACTTTATTGGGCACGATTGTTGAATATTACGATTATGTGAGCGGGTGCCAAGTCTCGACAATAGACAAAAAAGAAAAGGCTATCATGCAGTTAACACCTAGAATTCGGCATGGCAAATTAATTTCTTGTCTATTGTCGAGACTTGACACCCTTTCGAGCTCTTTCAATTTCAATGTGTTGCATGTAATACCTTCTCATCCATAAATCGCACCAATATTCTGAAAGCGATTTCTTAGGCTTTGTATAAATGAAGGTAAGTAATTGAAGAAGTTGGTGGGCCGTGAAGGATTTGAACCTTCGACCAACGGATTAAAAGTCCGCTGCTCTACCGACTGAGCTAACGGCCCGGCTAAAAGTTGCCATTATACCGGGAATCGCAGCTTCGTCAACCAAACCCTTTAAAGGCTCTCTTAGAAAATTAACTATTTTTCAAAAAGTTATTGAAGAGTGAAGGCAAGCAGCACTACTCTGTTCATAAATAATATTCTGGCTTGAAAACTAACTTTTTAGCCATACTTCAAGACACTGGCAACCATTTTGCCGATTTCGGCAGGAGAACGAACAACATGGACACCTGCCCCTTCTAGAGCCTGGTATTTTTCGGCTGCAGTTCCCAACCCACCCGCGATAATGGCGCCCGCATGGCCCATACGTTTGCCTGGAGGCGCAGTTACGCCTGCGATGTAGGAAATCACCGGCTTGGTGACATGCTCTTTAATGAACGCTGCGGCCTCTTCTTCGGCCGTTCCCCCAATTTCCCCCACCATCACGATGGCTTCGGTTTGTGGGTCGTCCTGAAATAAGGCCAAAACATCTATAAAACTCGTCCCCGGAATGGGATCGCCGCCAATCCCCACACAGGTACTTTGCCCCAACCCCACCTCGGTGGTTTGTTTAACCGCCTCATAGGTGAGCGTCCCGGATCGGGAAACAATCCCCACTTTACCCGGGTGATGAATATTGCCTGGCATAATGCCAATCTTACAAGCCCCGGGTGTAATGACGCCTGGACAATTTGGGCCAATCACTTGGACTGCTTTATCTGCAATGTATTGCTTGACTTGCAGCATGTCTAATGCTGGTATGCCTTCCGTAATACAAACAATTAAGCGAACACCTGCGTCAATGGCCTCAATAATCGAATCTTTACAAAAAGGGGCTGGGACATAAATGACACTGGCATCTGCTTCGGTTTCTTCCACCGCTTCACGTACCGTATTAAAGATAGGAAGATCCAGATGCTTTTGCCCTCCCTTCCCTGGAGTAACTCCGCCAACCATTCGTGTTCCATAGGCAATCGCTTGTTGCGAATGAAAGGTGCCCTGATTACCGGTAAACCCCTGGCAAATAACTTTGGTATTACTATCGATTAAGATGCTCATGATGTACCCCCTGCAGCCAGCACCGCACTTTTTGCTGCTTCATTAAAGCTTTTGGCCGCAACAATATTCAAACCACTCTTACTTAAGAGTTGGCGTGCCTCTTCGGCATGATTTCCTTCTAACCGAACCACAACAGGAACTTTGATCCCCACTTCGGACACAGCATTGATGATCCCTTGGGCAATCAAATCGCACCGCACAATGCCCCCAAAAATATTCACCAAAACCGCTTTCACATGACTGTCCGATAAAATAATTTTAAACGCTTCCTTGACTCGTTCTTCGGTTGCGCCTCCGCCCACATCTAAAAAGTTGGCGGGACTCCCGCCTTGTAATTTAATGAGATCCATAGTTGCCATCGCCAAACCAGCACCATTCACCATACAACCAATATCCCCCTGCAAAGGAATATAATTCAGCTCCCATTCCCGAGCCCGAACTTCCCGTGGGTCTTCCTGAGCCGTGTCTCGCATCTCTCGGATGACCGATTGACGATATAAAGCATTGTCATCGACATTTAATTTGGCATCTAAACAAATAAGCGTGCCTTGTTTCGTGATAACCAGAGGATTAATCTCCACTAAACTCAAATCCTTATCCAGAAAGAGTTGATACAGTCCCTGCATGATTTTCGTTAATTCTTTGATTTGAGCGCTATTTAATCCCAATTGATTTCCGAGATCCCGACATTGATACGGCATCACCCCAATTAAAGGATTCAATGGCAATTTAATGATCGCACCCGGAGAATCGTGTGCCACTTTTTCAATTTCAACGCCCCCTTCCGTGGAAGCCATAAACACCACTTTTTGCTTAGTTCGATCAATTACCATTCCTAAATACAGTTCTTTTTCCACTTCAGCAGATTCTTCAATTAATATTTGATTAATCGGCTGACCAACCGCCGTGGTTTGATAGGTAACCAATCGAGAATGCAGTAATTTACGAACACAGTCTACAAGTTCTTCTTGCGTTTTAACCAGTTTCACGCCACCCGCTTTCCCTCGCCCCCCGGCATGGACTTGAGCTTTAACAACCCAACTTTGCCCACCCAATGAAACCGCCGCCGGACCCGCTTGCTCCACATCAGTGACCACAATCCCCTTTAAAACGGGAAGCCCATACTGCGCTAATAATTGTTTTGACTGGTATTCATGCAAATTCATTCTATCGCTCCATCCGGTAATTTAAACGTTCAGTAATAATCTTGCTGGATCTTCTAATAACTCCTTAATCGTCACCAAGAAACGAACCGACTCTGCACCATCGATAATGCGGTGATCATAAGACATTGCCACATACATCATGGGCCGAATGACAATCTGGCCGTTTTCAACCACTGGTCTTTCCTCAATTTTATGCATCCCTAAAATAGCACTTTGCGGGGGATTTATGATGGGTGTAGACATGAGGGAACCAAACACGCCCCCATTCGAAATGGTAAAAGTGCCTCCAGTCATTTCTTCAATACTGAGCTGACCATTCTTGGCTTTCTCCCCAAACTCTGCAATTTTTCGCTCGATTTCTGCCATATCGAGCGTTTCGGCATTGCGGATAATGGGAACCACAAGCCCTCTGGGGGAAGACACTGCAATACCAATATCAAAATAACCGTGATACACGATATCATTGCCATCAATAAATGCATTAACAATTGGAAACCGTTTAAGCGCTTCGACCACAGCAATGGTAAAGAAAGACATAAAGCCTAAACGAACACCATAATCTTTTTCAAAGGTTTCTTTATATTTTTGTCTGATGTTCATCACAGGCTGCATATTGATTTCGTTAAAGGTCGTTAAAATGGCTGCGGTTTGTTGTGCTTGTAACAGACGTTCAGCAATTCGAGCCCTAAGACGCGACATTGCTACCCGTTTTTCTTCTCTGGCACCCAGTGCTGCAACAGTTTCAACCTGCGGTGTACTTAACACAGTCGTTTCTTTTTTGTTCCCAACCGCCAAAACATCAGCTGAAGTGACTCGTCCGCCCTTACCCGTACCCGAAATTCCACTGATTGAAACCTCTTGCTCGGCAACAATTCGTCTGACTGCCGGCGTTAACACTGGGTTTTTGTCGGTTGGTTCCGCGGCTTTGGGAACAGTCTTTGCCACTTCTTCGGTGATCGCTTCTGCTTTAAAAAGCCCGACCGTCTCTTGAGCGAGTACTTTTTCCCCTTCTTTTTTCAGGATATTTTCCAAATACCCATCGTCTGGGGCTACCACTTCTAAAACAACTTTATCTGTTTCTACATCCAACAAGTGTTCATCGCGCTTCACCTTTTCGCCCACTTTCTTATGCCAAGTCGCAATGGTAGCATCTGCCACGGATTCTGGTAACACGGGAACTTTAATTTCTATACTCATCCTGTTTTCCTTAACTCAAAGCGTCTTTAATGAGCGCATTTTGCTGCTCTTGATGTAAATGTAAATACCCCACTGCCGGTGCAGCAGAGGCTTGGCGGCCTACATAAGACAATTGTTGATCTTTTCCTAAACAATCCCTCATATACTCTAGCACGTGATGCCAGGAACCCTGATTCTTAGGCTCTTCTTGACACCAAACAATCTGGCGTGCATTGGGATATTGCTCCAATAGAGAGCGGCATTCCACATCGGGAAATGGATATAACTGTTCAATGCGAATCACAACAACATCCTTGCGATTTTCGGTGCGTCTTAGCTCTAGCAGATCATAATAAACTTTCCCAGAACACAGCACTACCTTTTTGACTTCTAACGGGTCGATGGGATCCACCTCACCTAAAATAGGACAAAAATGACCCGTCTCTAATTCGGACAGAGTTGAAACCGCCAATTTATGACGCAACAAACTTTTAGGGGTTAACACAATTAAGGGTTTGCGAACCCCACGCACAACTTGCCGACGCAACATGTGAAACACTTGTGCGGGTGTGGTTGGAACACATACTTGAATGTTGTCCTCAGCACAAAGCTGCAAATACCGCTCTAATCTCGCTGAAGAATGCTCTGCCCCTTGCCCCTCATATCCATGGGGAAGGAAAAGAACCAATCCACACAATCGTCCCCATTTCTGTTCGCCTGAACTGATGAACTGATCGATGACAACCTGCGCATTATTGGCAAAATCACCAAACTGCGCTTCCCAGATGATTAAACCTCTAGGTTCTGCACTGGCGTAACCATACTCAAATGCAACGACCGCTTCTTCAGACAATAAAGAATTGACCACCGTAAAGGGAGCTTGTTGATCACTTAAATGAGACAATGGAATATATTCAGTGCCATCTTGTTGGTTAAGAAGTACGACATGACGATGAAAGAAAGTCCCTCGACCCACGTCTTGCCCTGACAACCTGATCAAGAAATTTTCTTGTAATAAAGTTGCATACGCTAAGGTTTCGGCATACCCCCAATCGATGGGTAATTCTCCCGCCGTTATTTTAATGCGATCTTGTACAATCTTCTCGACCCTGGGGTGTAGCACCAACCCTTGTGGCAACGTAGTTTGTTTTTCGGCCAACGCCTTTAAAACGGACAGTGATACCCCCGTTTCAGCTGCTATACGCCAATCCTTTGAACGGTAGGGTTTCCAATCTCTCACAAACTCTCGTTGAACATCGGTCAGTAAATCCAGTGCTACTGCTTGTTGCCGACTTTCTAAGGAATTCCGATATTCTCTCGTGATGCTTTCGGCTTCTTCCTGGTTCACTATTTTTTCATTGACTAAACGATCACTATAGAGTTTTGCAACCGTCGGTAACTGGCGAATGAGTTGGTACATGATAGGTTGTGTGGCTGCCGGTTCGTCTGCTTCGTTGTGGCCTTGGCGACGATAGCCAACCAAATCGATGATCACATCTTTTTTAAACTTTGCTCGATATTCTAAGGAAAAGAGCATTACTTTAAAGACTGCCTCAGGATCGTCTGCATTGACATGGATAATAGGAACTTCCATCATTTTCCCAATATCTGAACAATAGAGTGTTGAACGCGCATCTTGCGGATTACTGGTCGTAAAACCAATTTGATTATTGACAATAATATGAATAGTTCCACCAATTCTAAAACCACGTGTCTGCGACATATTGAGGGTTTCCATGACCACTCCCTGTCCTGCAAAGGCCGCGTCCCCATGAATGGCAATGGATAACACTTGATCGAACTCTGAGTCGCCGCGGCTCTCTTGTCTGGCACGAACCGAACCACAAACCACTGGCGTCACAATTTCAAGATGCGAAGGATTAAACGCTAACGACAAATGAACATGGCCGCCCGGCGTAGAAATATCGGAAGAAAATCCTTGATGATATTTAACGTCTCCCGACTCCAATGATTCATCATAATGCTTACCTTCGAATTCATCGAACAATTGGTTTGGTTTTTTGCCTAATAAATTGACTAAAACATTCAGACGACCCCGATGCGCCATACAGATCACTATCTCTTTAACGCCCTTTGCTCCCCCTTGTTGGATCAGAGTATCTAAGGCAACAATTAAGCTGTCTGTTCCTTCAAGCGAAAATCGTTTCGCGCCTGGATATTTTGCCCCCAGGTATTTTTCTAAACCTTCTGCAGCCGAAATTGATTTCAATAAACGAAGCTTTGTTTCTTTTGACACATTCTCTTCGTAAAAAAAACTCTCAATTTGACTCTGGACCCAAATTCGCTCTGGCGAATCTGGGATGTGCATAAACTCTGAAGCAATGGTCCGACAATAGAGTTGTTTTAAAGTATCAATGATGGCATGTAATGAACGTTGTTTAGCGCCTGGTAAAGTCCCTACATCAAATAAAGTCTGGAGATCTTCTTTCGTAAAATGATAATAGGTTGTCATTAATTCGGGAACCAGCGGCACATTCCGCCTCTTTAAGGGATCTATTTCGGCTTGTAAATGACCTAATAGACGATACGCTTCGATTAACTCATAAACCCGTGCTTGCTTATGTTCATGCAATAAGGCTTTTTTTAAACTGTCGAGACTCGAGGGTGATTCTTCTCTGCCTAAACTTTGCAAGCGAGGGTGCCTGACCCTCTGCTTAAATTCCGCAAGGATTTCTAAGTGTCTCGCTTCTGGTCCGCCCTTCCCCACTGCCGGGAGTTCTGAAAAATAATCCCGCCACTCGGGTGACACACTCATCGGATCGGTCAAATAGTGATCATAGAGTTCCTCTAAATAAGATGAACTACCAGCATCCAGTAGCGATGTTTGCTGTAATGCAGCCATGGTCGCCTTTGTTAAACTCATAGAGACACTCATGATAGTTACCTAAACTAATTATAGAATTAGAAAAGCTTTCCCGCTGAATGCGGGATTATACACTAAGAATAGCTCTACATTGCGAGGAATAAGGGCAAAACGGCACTCTATATCCGACTCTTTTTAACCCCGCTCAGAAAATGATAATCGCGACTATAATGGACGATAGGCCTATTGATTCGAGTCTTTGACGACAACAATGACAATTCTTCTCTTTTCAGCATCCGTTTTTCTGATCTCTTGCTTCACTGGGGTGTTTGGCGTGCTAACCGGCTTGGGGGGCGGCATGTTGCTTATTCCCATTCTGACCTTAATGGGTGTGGATTTATATCACGCCATGGGCGCATCCTTAATTTCGATTATTACCACCTCCATGAGTGCTGCATCGACTCCCTCTGGACGCTGCTTTACCAATTTCAATATGGGCATTTTTTTAGAAACAGGGGCTGTACTCGGAGCATTTGTCGGTGCCTTCTTATTAGTCTATTTGCCCATTTACATCATTGCCATTACCTTTAGCGTGGTTTTATTATTATCGGCTTACTCAACGGTCACTCGCAGTCCCCTGGGAGAAGATTTAATTGCCGTTCATACCAATTTTCAACACCGAGAACTCACAAGCTATCGCAAAACAGAATTATTCCAAGGATGGTTTTTTATGATCATCGGGGGGGTACTTTCAAGTATCTTAGGGGTGGGTTCCGGGGCTGTTAAAGTACTGGCAATGGATCAAATACTAAAGCTTCCCTACAAAGTATCAACAGCGACCAGCAATTTCATGATGGGGATCACCGCTCTCACGAGTATCGGAGTCTATTTTGCAAATCACTATATTGATCCCTATCTGGTGTCGCCTGTGGTAATCGGTATCTTTATTGGTGCGTTAATTGGTTCGAAAGTTTTACAGTTTGCCAAATCACATTTACTGAGAATTATTTTTAGTATCTTTGCAGTCATTCTCGCGTTTGAAATGTTATTTATTGGAATAAAAAACATCTCATGAAAAGACGAAATTTAATTGAATTTCAAAACAAATTTTTAGACGCCCTACTTGTTTTGGCACTGCTGTTGATTATCAGTGGCGGCGTTCTTTACGTGTGCCTGCATGGCGATGAAATAGAAAAAACCACGATTGTCATTAAAAATAGCTTACAACCACCACTTGAAAACATGTTCGTTCAATATGGACTCTTTTTGTTGATTTTCGCGCAATTCGCCCGATTATTGTTAGTGACGGGTGTTTTTTATATGAAAAGAAATATGAGCAGTGTCTGGATGAGTCTGTATGTTTTTCTTTTTCTCATTATTTCATTTTTTCTCTACAGCTAAACTCCATCTTTCAGAAGCTTATCACGAATTTCACCAATCGCTTTATTGGGGTTTAAACCTTTGGGACAAACATCCGCACAATTCATAATACTGCGACACCGGAACACACTATAGGCATCTTCCAATTGTGCTAAACGTTCTGGTGTGGCATCGTCCCGACTGTCCACAATGAAGCGTGCCGCCTGTAAAGCCGCCGCTGGTCCTAAGAACTTCTCGGGGTTCCACCAATAAGAAGGACAAGCGCTCGAGCAGCACCCACAGAGAATACATTCATACAATCCATCTAGCTTCTCGCGCTCGCTGGGAGACTGTAAACGTTCTACACCCGGAGCAGGCTGGCTATTTTGTAAATACGGTTTGGTTTTTTCATATTGTTTATAAAAGTTGGTGAGATCGACAATGAGATCTCGAATCACTGGCATTCCCGGTAAAGGCCTTAAAACCACCGGCTCTGTTAACGACGCTAATGGTGTAATACAAGCCAATCCATTTTTTCCATTAATATTCATACCATCGGAACCACAAACCCCTTCTCCACATGAGCGTCGAAACGATAAGGTTTCATCTTGAGTCTTGATAATCTTTAAAGCTTCTAGCACCATCGCTGCCGGTGTTTTCTTGAGATCTAATTCATAATCTTGCATGCGAGGCTTTTCATCGGTTTCCGGGTTATAACGATAAATAGAAAATTTCATTAATAGACCCTCTCTTTCGGTGGGAACGGCTCAACAGACAGTGGCTGCATATTCACCGCACGATATCTGATTTCATCATTGGGAAAATAAACCGTATGCTTTAACCATTCTTTATCATTTCGGGTTGGAAAATCTTCGCGCGCATGGGCACCGCGGCTTTCTTTTCTGGCTTCGGCCGACAAGGCAGTTGCGATTGCAACGACCATCAGATTATCTAACTCTAAGGCTTCAATCCGTGCAGTATTAAATACTTGGCTCGTGTCCGACAAGCTGGCAAACTTCAATCTTTCACGAAGGTCTTTCAGTTTTTTGATCCCGGACAACATCGATTCTTCATGACGAAAAACCCCAAAATCATTTTGCATGACTTTTTGCATTTCATTTCGGACATCCACAAATCTTTCCCCATTTTTACGGGTATTCCAACGATTATACCGTTCTAAAGCAAGATCGAGATCGACATCTTTAACCATTTGTCCTGTTAATTCATCATCATTCAGATGCTCTAAAATGTGAATCCCCGCAGCACGCCCAAACACCACTAAATCTAATAAGGAATTTCCCCCCAATCGATTGGCGCCGTGAACAGAGACACAGGAACACTCACCCACCGCATATAAGCCTGGAACAACCGCGGTTTCGCCTGTCAGCGTGATGGTTAAGGCTTGACCAAATTTATTGGTTGGGATCCCACCCATCATATAATGACAAGTCGGAACCACGGGAATGGGTTCAATGATGGGATCGACATTCGCAAATGTCATGGATAATTCTCGGATCCCAGGTAATCGACTGTGAATGACTTCACTGCCCAAATGATCAATTTTAAGTAAGACGTGATCTCCTTCCGGACCACAGCCTCTTCCTTCACGAATTTCTAAGGCAATGGCTCGAGAAACAACATCGCGTGAAGCCAAATCTTTTGCATGAGGCGCATATCGTTCCATAAAGCGTTCGCCGTTTTTATTGAGTAAATAACCCCCTTCTCCACGGCAACCTTCTGATATTAAGACCCCAACATGCGCTAACCCTGTCGGGTGAATTTGCCACATTTCCATGTCTTGCAGCGGATAACCCGCTCTCACGACCATGCCCAACCCATCACCGGTGTTGATTAGGGCATTCGTCGTCGATTGATAGACACGTCCCGCGCCACCCGTTGCGATGATCACTGCTCGTGCCCGTAAAAATAATAATTCCCCTGTCGCAATCGAAAGCGCAACCACTCCAGCGATTCGACCCGATAAATCTTTGACTAAATCTAGAGCATACCATTCATTAAAAAAATGTGTTTTCGCTTTAAGATTCTGCTGATATAAAGTATGTAACAATGCATGACCCGTTCGATCGGCGACTGCGGATGTCCGAGCTGCCTGTCCCCCAGTGCCAAACTGCTTTGATTGTCCACCGAAGGGGCGTTGATAGATCTTGCCATTTTCTAACCGGGAAAAAGGCATCCCCATATGTTCTAATTCATAGACGACTTCTGGCCCAACGCGGCACATATATTCAATACAATCTTGATCGCCTAAATAATCCGAACCTTTCACAGTATCGAACATGTGCCAATGCCAGTTATCTTCGCTCATGTTCCCGAGTGCCGCATTGATCCCCCCTTGAGCTGAGACCGTATGAGAACGTGTTGGAAATACTTTAGAAACAACCGCGACTTTTTTACCATGTTCCGCCAACTGAAATGCTGCGCGCATTCCAGCTCCCCCTGCCCCAACAATAATGGTATCAAACGACTGTTCTGCAATCGGCATGGATCAAAGTCCCCAAATAATTTTTATTCCCCAATATAAGTAACCGAGTAACGCCAAAATAATGATGATTTGACTCGGCAAACGAAGGATGACCGGCTTTAAGTAATCTGTTGTGATTGTCCACATCCCTATCCAAGCATGGATCACGAGGCTAATTAACGCCAAAAGACTCGCACACCTTAGCCATCCACCTAAAAATAATTCATGCCAAGCAATAAAACTGTGTTTGGTATTTGCCATCATTTGGCTAAACAAAAAGATGGCATAGATAACTAAGACGACCGCTGAAATTCTTTGTAAGAGCCAATCTTGCAATCCACTTTTACCAAAAGAAAACACCGGTTTTACCATAGCCAATATCCCAGAATCAGAAATGAAATTCCCACCAGGGTTAACACGACCCAAGCACCAGCTCGAGCTTCTTTCTTTGACTCTCCAATATGGAAGTCCATGAGTATGTGGCGAACCCCTGCAATACTGTGGTACAACAAAGCACTTAAGAAAATCCACAGCATCACCTTGATCAAAGGATGCTGTAATCGTTCAAAGAGTGTTATATAACGTTGTTCGGAAGCCAACGACTCCTGCAGCATCCAGAGGATAACGGGGATCACTAAAAATACAAATGCCCCCGACGCCCGATGTAGGACAGAAACCCACGCCGTAACCGGAAAATGAATGGTTCGAAGATCTAAGTTGATCGGCCGACGTTTCACAGTTTTCTCAACCCCCTATGCCCCCTCTTTGGACTCTAGCACTGATCCTGCCAAAATTCACCCAACAAACGGCTACTGTGATGATTGATTCTTGGAAGAACTATTGAGCTGTTTACTCATGTCGGTCACCGTCTTTTGTGCTTGCAACTGATCCCGTTGTAATTGAAGGGTCTGCAATTGCTGGTTCAACTGGTTTAAATCTGCTTGGAGCGGGGGTCGCGACGCAGGATAAATTTCTTCATCAAGCTCTTTTTGCTTTGCTTGGATCTCGGAAATCTTGGCATCAATGGCCTGAGAAACTTGAATCAGTTGTTGTTTGTATGCTTGCTCGGCGGGGGAATCGGCCGCACTGCTGTTATTGTTGTTACTGTTGTTTCCTGCTTGAGCTCCGGGCGAAACAGCACCCGCCTGACCAGCAGAAGAGGTTTGGACTCCATCGGCCATGAGAGGAGCACTCATTAAAGAAACGACCAATAACGTTTGAACTCTAAAATTGCTCGATAACATATAACACTCCCTGAATAAAACATGCCTCTTAAGCGTTAGTGTAGCACACTACAATTAGTTAACTAAAAAACTATTAAAAAACATTGGTGTGCTCATATTATATTGATATACTGAGTTACAGTTTTTTAATCTTTTCCTATAATAAAATAATGTGGGTTCAGCGCATCCCACTCTTTTATAAATGGTATAGGGTATAAATCATATGGCTAACGATTCAGCAGAATTACGCTTCCCCGGAAAAGATCCCATTTCTTTACCCATCCTCGAGGGAACTTTAGGTCCCCAAGTGATCGATGTCTCGGATCTTGCGCGCCACGATCTTTTTACTTTTGATCCCGGTTTTCAATCCACCGCCGCGTGTAGCTCTAAAATTACATTCATTGATGGCGATAAAGGCATTTTATTACACCGCGGATATCCTATCGCGACTTTAGCAGAACGTTCCGACTATCTAGAAGTTTGCTATTTACTGTTAAATGGCGAACTCCCCAACAAGGTACAAAAAGACGATTTTGTCAGTAACATACGCCATCACACCATGCTCCACGAACAATTGAGCAGTTTTTTTAATGGTTTTCCAAGAAATTCTCACCCCATGGCGATATTGTGCGGTGTGGTCGGCGCATTATCCGCCTTTTATCACGATTCTCTTGAGATTAAAAACCCAGCACACCGTGAACTGGCTGCATTAAGACTCATTGCAAAAATGCCAACCATTGCTGCAATGGCGTATAAATACTCGCTGGGACAACCTTTTGTTTATCCCAAAAATAGTTTGAATTATGCTGAGAACTTTTTGCATATGATGTTTTCTCTACCCGCTGAACCCGATACACCCAATCCCGTGATCGCGGCAGCAATGGATAAAATCTTTCTTTTACACGCTGATCATGAACAAAATGCCTCAACCTCTACCGTGAGATTGGCGGGCTCTTCTGGCGCCAATCCATTTGCCTGTATCTCTGCGGGGATTGCAGCCCTCTGGGGACCTGCTCACGGAGGAGCAAATGAAGCCGTCATCAACATGCTCACTGAAATCGGAGACGTGAGCCGTATTAGTCAATACATTGCTCGTGCTAAAGATAAAAATGATTCTTTCCGACTAATGGGTTTTGGCCACCGCGTTTACAAAAACTTTGATCCCAGAGCAAAGGTGATGCGCCAAACCTGCCACGAGGTTATGGAAGCATTACAGATCCATGACAATCCTTTATTTAAACTTGCCTTAAAACTGGAAGAAATTGCCTTACAAGATCCTTATTTTATTGAAAAGAAACTGTATCCAAACGTCGATTTTTATTCCGGCATCATTTTGAAAGCCATTGGGATCCCGACCAACATGTTTACGGTCATCTTTGCAATGGCAAGAACGGTTGGCTGGATTACCCATTGGAACGAAATGTTAGGCAGTCCTGAGCTGAAGATTGGTCGACCGCGCCAACTCTACACTGGCACACTCGAACGAGCATTTGTTCCCTTAGAACAACGAAATTAATTTCCTTAGGACCCCGCAACACCGACAGAGGTGGTTTCTGGAACCTCGCCCTCTTCCACATCTGCAGTTTTATTACTTTCATTCACCACAGACCACATCGGTAATAAAATAAGCGCAATTGCTAAAGAGCAAACGGAGAGTGCCACTATAAATTCATACCAACCCCAGAGATCGGCAATTTTTAAGAGAGGATATCCCGCAACGACAGAACCTAAATTAGCACAGAGTCCGGCAAAACCATTCGACGTGCTGGCGGCTTTTTTATCGACAAATTCAGCCGCGGCTAACCCAACCAACATTTGGGGACCAAAAACCAAAAAGCCAATCAAAGCCATCACAAAAGAAGTTAAAATCAGATCATCTGCCTGCACAAACCACAGCGCATAGATCGCAAAAGACAGTCCAATAGAAGTTAAGATAATAACGGGAGCTCGTTTTCCATCAAACCAATAGTCGGAACCCCATCCAGCCACCAGCATCCCAAAAAAGCCACCCACTTCAAACCAAGAAACGCAAGCAGCCGCTCCGATATTGCCATAGCCCTTCATTTCCACTAAATATAAAGTCCCCCAATCGTTGACAGCGGTTCGAACTAAATATACAAAGAAATAAGAAAGAGCGAGGATCCAAACATATTTGTTGTTCAAAACATGCTTAAATAAAATTTCTTTAACCGACAGAATGGCAGTACTTTCTTTTTTCCCTTCCTCTACCACTTCGCCTTTAAATTTTTCAATACAGGGAAGCCCTAATGATTGAGGAACATCCCTCAAGCGATTCAACAACCAAAAACCAATCCCAATGGATAAGATCCCTGGAACAAACATTCCATAGCGCCAACCGTACCATTTAGCACAATAGGCAGCAAGATAAGCGATGAGAAAACCACCCACCGTGTGAGACGTGGTGCTCGCACTCCACCAAGTACCCCGTTCTGTTCGTGAAAACCAAAAGGTTAATTGTTTGGCACACGCGGGCCAACCCCAACCTTGAAACCAACCATTTAAACCCCAAAAGATGGCAAACAAAACAAAAGACGAAGAGAATCCGAACAACAAATTACAGACACCGGTTAAGATAAGCCCTATTGCCATAAAATATCGGGGATTAGATCGATCGCATAATATACCGCTGGTAAATCGACTGATCCCATACGTGAGGGATAATATACTCACTAACCAGCCTAGATGATCTTTCGTTAAGCCTAAATCTGCACTGAGTGTTGGGGTAATAAAAGTAAAACTCTTACGAGTGAAATAATAAAATGAGTAACCAATATACATGGAATAAAAAATACGCGTGCGCCAATAACGGTAATTTTTTTTAATGGCAGCCGTATCAGTTATCTCCGGCAAATACGGAGCAGGTTTCAACAAATTTAAAAAAGCCTTTATCATGCAGTTTCCTAACTATTAATTGTATTTGCTCTTTCAACAGCAGGAAAGACTAGCATGAGTGCGGCTATTCCGCCAAGACATCTCACGTTTATTGTTAGCTTAACAACATACATTCTGGGCACAATTAAACCACGCCTGACCCTCACCCGGCGCTACGCGCCACCCTCTCCCAAAGGGAGAGGGGAAGAGCAAAATCCAAGGTCCCTTGTCACCAAAATCCCTCACTGACCCTCACCCGAAGCTACACGGCGGTACAAACCGGGTAGATTGGTAACACTCTAAACCGAGATCATAGGTAACACGATTGACCGAACACATGGACAATATGATTGACCAGCCCCCACCCAACACCCGAGGGGGTGAGGGTTAAGAAAATGCCGATTCAGCAGGCGTATAGGGACGCTGTATTGCTAAAGCCACCGCTGGATGCGTCACTCGCCCTCGGCAAATATTCAACCCCTGTAATAGGTGTGGATTCTCTAAACAGGCTGTCCGGCAACCCTTTTCGGCCAGTTCCAGAATAAAAGGGAGTGTTGCATGATTCAAAGCCAGCGTTGCGGTCTGCGGAACACAAGAAGGCATATTACTAACACAGTAATGAATAATCCCGTGTTCTACATAGGTTGGATTCGTATGGGTGGTCGGATGACTGGTTTCCAAGCACCCTCCTTGATCAATCGAAACATCCACTACCACTGATCCTTTCCGCATTTGATGTATCAAGGAACGAGAAACCAATTTTGGAGTAAAAGCGCCGGGTACCAATACGGCCCCTACCACCAAATCGGCAGTACGAACATGCTCTTCTACGAAAAAAGGATCGGCATGACACGTGGTGATTCGACCCATAAAATACATGTCTAACTCACGCAGCCGTTTTAAAGACTTATCCAAAACAACAACTTCTGCACCCATACCAACCGCAACACGTACCGCCTGGGACCCAACCGCTCCACCCCCTATCACCACAACCTTGGCTGAAGACACGCCCGAAACCCGTCCTAACAATACTCCCGCTCCCCCCTGGGCTTTTTCTAAACAATGCGCCCCGGCTTGAATCGATAGTCGGCCCGCAATTTCGCTCATCGGGGTCAGTATCGGTAATCCCCCTTCCCCGTCGGTGACGGTTTCGCACCCGATGGCAATGCAACCCGAAGCCAGCAGTAATTCGGCTTGTTTTAAATCGGGAGCCAAATGCAGAAAGGTAAAGATCACTTGTCCTTCGCAGAGCTTTTGACATTCCGAGGGTTGTAGTTCTTTGACTTTGATAATGAGTTCCACCGTCTTAAAAATTTCATCGGCCGTTGCGACAACGTTTGCGCCAGCCAAACGATAGTCTTCGTCAGAAAACCCTGCACCGACACCCGCAGCTTGTTCCACCAAAACAACATGATTTTTATGAGTCAACTCTCGAACACTGCCAGGAGTCAACCCAACCCGATATTCATGATCCTTAATTTCTTTCAACACACCAATATGCATGATTCTTTCCTAAAAATTGAAGGTGGAATAAAATCATTATATAGTGTGTTTTCTTATCCCGTTGCCCCTCACTCCCTAGGGAGACTCAATACCGACGACAATCATTCTAAAAAGAGGGGTTTCTGGAAAGCGACACTCCAAAAGTTGTCAAACAATGAGAAACAGACCATGGAAATACTCGAAATAGAAAAAACATCGTGGCCCCCGTCCTATACGATTCGCTTAAGTCAACGAGCCCGCCGAACTTTTTTACAAATTACCCCAAAGCGGGGTTTGGAAATTGTGGTCCCGCACAAAAGAAAGTCGCCGAATATTGAAAGCCTCTTACATGAAAAGAGAAACTGGATCGAGAAAACCCTAGAAAAATTTACGGATCGATTAACCACACAGCCTTTGGAATTGATTGAAAAACCCGATACAATTGTTTGCCAAGCGCTCTCGGAAATATGGCAAATCACTTACCACCCAAAACCAATGGCTAAAACAGTAAAACTCACTCGAGATCCCCTAGATAAACAAAAATTAATGCTCACGGGGAATGTTGATAATACAAAACTGTGTTGTCAAACCTTAAAAAAATGGTTAATGCGTTATGCTCTGAATACTTTTTCACCTTGGCTCTATCAATTAAGCCTTACTACCGGACTTTCTTACAACCGCATTTTGATCCGAGGGCAAACGACACTTTGGGGAAGCTGTAACGCAAGTAAAACCATTAGCTTAAATTATAAATTGCTTTTCTTACCGAGAATGCTGGCCCAGCATGTCTTAATCCATGAACTTTGCCATACCAAATATCTCAACCATTCTGCTCGATTTTGGCAACTCTTCAAAAAGTGGGATGAACATTTCACTGAACATAAAAAAATGCTGCGATCAGCCGAACGTTACTTACCCCGCTGGTTATATTTAACGTAGCTTATTTCTGGCCGTTTTAGAATATCTAAGGAACTGTACATAACACTCATAAAAGAACCTAAACGCTTTCTCGCTTCCTCAGGGGATTCCTCATAAGACGTTGAAACCAAAATCACTCCTGATCCTTGAGCATATTTCGAAATAACCCTTACTTTGTCTAAAAGACTTGCCAGAGAAACATCAACAGTGCTAACCCCTGCAATATAATACCAGTACCACACCAACCGAGAAACCGATCCCGATTTGAGGGTTATTTCGAAAACGGAAACAGAGTCATTCTCTCCAATTGGCAGCACGACTGTCGTTGGCTCTGATCCCTTCCAAAGAGTGGGATCATAAAGAGAATTTCTAGGGTCTAACATTTCCGCAGCGCTCCTATCTGAGTGATAATATGCGGAATATAAATAAACACTGTCATGATCTGCGATGACATTCGAAAAATATTTAGCCTGTAACGTGGCCGATGCATTCGGGAAAACAGGCTCCCAGGCCACCGCACCAACAGATTTTGGACCATCCCAACCCTTCGTCCCTAAAGGAGCCCTTAAGGTAATTGCTCGCTGGCTTTTAGGGTAAAAGGATCGGATATTGTCACCTAACCAAGGTGCTGTCATTAACATCAAAAATGCAATTCCTGTCGGGATCAACCAGCGTGAATTTTGATAAGTCCAAGGAGGAGTGCCCGCTAAAACCACTTGCTTTTGCAGACGACTTTTGATGTGTCTTAAATAAAAAAGAAACAACCCAACAGCAAGGGCTGTGATCAAAGGCCGACTGTAGAGTGTACTATCCTGCAACGGAATCACGAGTAAAAAGAAGAGGAGCGGTAAAATAAGGGTTTTGGTTACTGCCGGACCACACACTGTTAAAACCAACGCTGGGATCATTAAAATAACGGCAGATTGCTCAACCGACTGGATCTTAAGAACATTGGCAGCAACATAAACACTGATCATCAAAAATAAGCATAAAAGCCCCAATTGACTGGAAGCAATTAATAGTGATACGACTAATTTTCGCATGGCAAAAATGAGATAAGCAGCAAGCACGGTAATGCCCCAGGTGGCAGCTATCACCCAATTTTGTTGATTACCCGCATAAATACTGACCAATGTTGGCCAAAAATAAAAAATCCAGCCAAGCCATAGAAAGACAAATGACCAGAAAGCTTTTTTATTCAGTAAGGATTCATTACTAGAGTTGTTCACTGACTTTAGAGTACCATTGTTTAGCCAAATCAAGTTGCTTTTCTAAGGCATATAAATGAGATTTTACCAAACAAGCACGACGATTATGATCATCTGCTTTCAAAACAGTGTCTAATTCTTGGTGAGCAGCGCCGAATTCCCCTAAATGCAATTCCAATTCGGCCAAGTTAATACGCGCCGCGTGAAAACTATCTTTCAAAATGATGGCTTTTTCAAAATACTCGCGCGCTTTCGTGGGATCTCCAATGCCCTGCCAAGCCAACCCCAATAAATTATAAGGAACTGGGTGCAAAGGATTCTCCTTTTGTAATACCTTGGCCAACCGAACAGCCATTTGATTGTCATTGCTTTGTAATTTAGACAGTATTTGCATCACGGATCGACTCATCGCTGCATCGGTTGCACTTAATTCGGCATTTCTCAGGTATGATAAAGAAAAGTTTGTTGGAAGAAAGGTAGGTTCCGATACTTTTTGTTCGATGGTTTGTAACACATCGGAGTACTCATCCCGATTCCCCGCTTCTGCATGAATCACCAAAGCCGCTAATTCTCGGCTAGCCTCAGGGTGGCTCTTGTCAATTTGTAACGCTTGATAATAAAGCAATGCTGCCTTTTCCCGATCCCCTTCTAACGTCTTTTGCCGGGCTTCGTGAACCATCGTGGCGGCAGTGTCCTCTTTGGTCATCCGTGCTTCGACTGCTGCAGATAAAACAGCAAGCATGAACCCTATCCCTAATTTCCATCCCATTGTTTCTTTCACACTAGCCTCCTGCTTTGGCGATCCTATTTAAGAATATCCTATTTCACTGGTTCACCAGAAACCAGCTGATTGACTACCTATCTATTTCGCTCATCTTCGTCTGCCGTTTGGCTGGGATATAGTGTACACTCTATCATTGCAGAATCAATCACAGAGTTTGACCTATGCTTAGCGCTGTAAAAAAACGACTGATACTCTTCACTCTCACTCTCTTCAGTATACCTTATGTTTGGGGGGAGGAATTGTGTGCAGGTTTACAATACCGAAAATTGACTTCTGAACGTCAGCAAACCATTCATGTATTAGATGTAGATCCCAAACGTCTCAAGATTGTCGCGGCTCATGCCAAAGAGCAAGCGTTCGGACGCGAGACTGTCGCCAGCATCGCAAAACGATATAAGGCCATCGCCGCCATTAATGGCGGCTTCTTTAAAGGAGGGGAAACTACCGATGGACTTCCCGCTGGCATTTTAAAAATCCGCTCACACTGGTATGGCGTGGCTTACCGCTCTCGCGGAGCCATTGGCTGGTCCGATCCCATGCGCACCGTACTAATAGACAGAATCCAAACAAAGACCAGTATTTATCTGAATCATCATAAGGTGCCGCTCCATACGGTCAACCAACCTGGCTTAGCAAACAAAGCTGTTTTATATACAGATGCCTATGGCCAGACTGCGGGTTCCATGACCGGCGGTTACGATATTACGATAGATAACAATCGAATCACGGCGATCCAACCTGCAGGCAAAACCACTATACCCAAAGATGGTTTTGTTTATTCACTCGGGCCACAAGCACGTTATCCACGCTTTCCGATTGATATCGGTAATTCAGCCATGGTAAACATAGAAGTTGTTCCACATTTTGGGAAAGAAAATTATCTGGCTTGGCAAATGGTCGAAAATATTATCGGCGGAGCTCCTTTATTAATTTTTAACAGTAAACCTATCAAAGATTATTCTTCTGAACGCATGCCTTCGGCCTTTATTCGAGAACGTTATGCCCGATCTGCAGTCGGGACCCTTGAAAATGGTCATTGGATCTTTGTCGTTGTTGAACAAAGCGCTCTCACTGGCAGTCCAGGGATGACGATCCCAGAACTGACTGATTTAATGCAACAGCTCGGTTGTGAATATGCCTTAAATCTAGATGGAGGCAGTTCTTCAACACTCTACCTTGATAATGCCGTTATCAATCAACTGGTCGGCGACGATGAAGAAGATTACAGTTGGGCTACCTTACGGCCTGTCTCGGACGCAATTTTGCTCTTACCCAAACGCAAATAAGCAATCTCACTAAAATATTATCGGCAAAATTGACGCCCGCTCTTTTTACAGTATTATGAGAGTAAGACTGCTATTGAGAGAGAAAACTTATGTCTCGCCTCGGAAAAAGCCTGTTATCCCTCTTATTTTTGATAAGTTGGGCCGTTTACGCAGACGATATCACCACCGTTCTCACCATTTACAGTACTGCTGAACCGGGATCGCTCTCAGCGGATTTTTATCGATCACCCGATAATAACAACGCATCTTCTTTACCAGGCTTTGGCATCGTCAAAATCCAAAAAACCTTGGATTTGAAATCAGGACAGAATTCCCTCTCTTTTACCGATATCCCCTCTCTGATTGATCCGACAACGGTGTTATTCAAATCCCTGACCGATCCGGATAAAACAACGGTGACCCAACAAGTCTATGGATTCGATCTATCGAATCCCCAACAGTTACTCACCCGTGCGCTGGGGCAAGAAATTACCATAGAACAAAATCAAGGCAATCAAGTGGAAAGTTATAAAGGAACTTTATTAAATACATCCGGTGGCATTATCTTAGAAGATGATCATCATCAACTGATCTCCCTTAATAATTATAATGCAGCCTATTTACCCAATGCTTCGAATAACCTGATTACGCAACCCACTTTATTTTGGACGATCACGGCCAATAAATCGGGTAAACATCAAACCGAAACCCATTATAAAACTGCAGGCCTCACCTGGTGGGTCGATTACAACGGCATCTATTCAGAAGGGAAAAATGCCAACAGTGGTTTTTTAAGCCTCAGCGCTTGGGCGAGTATCATGAATCAATCGGGCATGAACTATGACCAAGCAAAACTGAAATTGATCGCAGGCGAAGTAAATCAAGTTCAAACGCCTCGATCCTTTCCACGATTGATGGCCATGAAAGCCGTCAATGCTTCGGGGGGTTCATCAGAAAATAGTCCTTTTTCTGAAGCCAGCTTATTTGAATATCATGCCTACTCTATGACTGATCCCATTACCTTACCAAATGGTTCCACACAGCAAATGATCTTTTTAAAAAATACCGCCAGAATCGCGGTTCAGAAACAATATATTTTCGAAGGAACCCCTGGGCTCCTCTATTCAAATTACGTGAATACGGATAAAGAAATTTCAATCCCCAATCAAAGTGTCCGTATTTTACTCACCTTTAACAACACATCCCAAGCTGGACTAGGCATTCCTCTGCCAGCAGGCCGCGTTAGAATCAACCAAAGTGATTTAAATGAGGGATCCCTAGAATTTATCGGTGAAGACATCATTGCCCATACCCCACCCGACGAAGCAATTAAACTCAATCTGGGTAATGCCTTTGACATCACGGGGAAGAGAAAACAAATTGACTTCACCATTGATAACAATCGACGGATCATGGAAGAAACCATTGAAATTACGCTCAACAATCATAAAGATCAGAGTGTAGACATGAGCGCCAAGGAAACCTTATATCGAGCAGCCAATTGGGAAATTGTTAAAAAGTCCGGTGAATATCAAAAATTAGATTCCCAGACAATTTCTTTTCCGGTGACGCTGCCAAAAAACTCTGAAGCTAAAATTCAATACACAGTTCGGTATACTTGGTAGATAATTTTTACAACAATAAAGAATACCCATCACTGTGGATTGCTTCGCTACACTCGCAATGACAACAGTTACTTTTACTGCTTCAAAATGCCTAGAAATCGTTACCCCCTCATCCGCCCTACGGGCACCTTCTCCCCAATGTATTGGGGAGAAGGAATAGGAATAACTAGGATATCCGAAAATCTGTATACCCATTGTGCTTCAAACTGCGAACGATGTGGAAAAGAAGCCAATAGCCTTTATTTGTTAGAAGGGCGTTTTGCGCCTGGATTGTTAGCGCAAAGTCGAGGGCAGGATGCCCGTCCCTGATAACGAATAAAGGGTGTTGGCTTCTCATTTTGAAGTGTAACGAGTCTATATTACAATACTCGGCCCATCTATAGAACAAACTACTTTTCTAGATTCAAGCGAACTTTTTGATTGATTTACATGCGCAAACATGAGTAAAAAACACTTTTCTCATTTAGTACTGATGAGGTTCCACGGCTTATATATAACCACTGACCATCCAGTATTAAGAAATCTATCCTGGTTTTCTAACGATCGACGTTGTTATGCCATTCAGCGGCTCTTAGCGCTTGCGCAACTTTATCGAGAACGCCATTCACAAATTTATGGCTGTCGGCAGCACCAAAGGTTTTGGCTAATTCTAAGGCTTCATTGATGACCACTCGATAAGGGATATCCAATCTTTCTTTTAATTCGTAGATGGAAATACGCAAAATGGTCAGTTCGATGGGGCCCACATCCTCGAGTTTTCGGCTGAGGTAAGGAGACATTAGAACATCTAGTTCTGAGACTTTTTTAGGAACCTCGTATAATAAAACCGTAAAATAGTCTTTATCAAATTGCTCTTCGGCATGTTCAATCAAAACATGCTGTTCAATGTCTGACAAAGCATTATCGGAAAGCGCCCAACCATACAATGCTTGTAATGCATAGCGTCTGGCTTTTTTTCGTTGTCCAAAAAATATTTTTTTATTCATCCACGTGTTCACTAGGGTTCTTTAAGCGTGCAATTTCAACTTGAAATTCATCAATGTCCTGAAACCTGCGATAAACTGAGGCAAAACGGACATAGGCGATTTCATCTAATGCTCTTAATTCGGCCATGACCCATTCACCTAAGACTTTGGTTTCAATTTCCCGCTCACCGGAAGCACGTAAACGATTCAAAATCCGGCTCACAGCAGCATCCACTAGGTCTGTTCGAACCGGTCTTTTTTCGAGTGCCCGTAAAATGCCACCGCGTAATTTATCTTCTCTAAACTGAACGCAACTGCCGTCCCGCTTGATCAGCCGTGGTAGTGAGAGTTCGATGGTTTCATAGGTTGTAAAACGTTCGGCGCAATTGATACATTCGCGACGTCTTCTGATCTGATCCCCTTCTCCCACCAAACGAGAATCAATAACTTTGGTATCATCTGCTCGACAGAAAGGACACTGCATATTATTGGTACACCGGAAATTGCTGACAAACACTCAATACTTCTGCTTTGACTCGTTGGATCACGGATTGATCCGAAATATTTCCTAACACATCTGTGATCCATCCCGCTAATTTTTCAACTTCAGTTTCCTTAAATCCACGCGTTGTGATCGCAGGCGTTCCGATTCTTAAACCGCTCGTGATAAATGGTGATTTCGGATCATTCGGAACGGTATTTTTGTTTAAGGTAATATGTGCTTGTCCTAAAGCTTCTTCTGCTTCTTTCCCTGTTAAACCCTTATCAATCAAATCGACTATAAATAAATGGTTATCTGTCCCACCAGAGACTATCTTAAAACCTCGATCTTGCAAGCGCTTCGCTAACATCCGGGCATTCAAAATAACCTGTTGCTGGTAATCTTTAAAGGCCGGTTCTAAAGCTTCCTTAAAGGCAACCGCCTTTCCTGCAATCACGTGCATCAAAGGTCCTCCCTGTGTCCCGGGAAAAACAACCGAGTTTAATTTCTTTTCGATCTCTGGATTACTTCTGGCTAATATGAGGCCACCGCGGGGCCCGCGTAAGGTTTTATGCGTGGTCGATGTGGTCACATCTGCAATGTTCACCGGGGAAGGATATAATCCGGTCGCCACCAAACCTGCCACATGAGCCATATCGACCAGAAAATAGGCATTGATACTGTCGGCAATTTCGCGAAATCGTTGCCAGTTCACAACCCGAGAATACGCAGAAAAACCCGCGATAATTAATTTAGGCCGATGTTCTTTTGCCAGTTTTTCGACCTCTTCATAGTCAATTTCCCCTGACTCGAGGTGCGTACCATACTGAATCGCTTGGTATAACTTTCCGGAAAAGTTTGCGGGAGCCCCATGAGTAAGATGGCCACCATGAGATAGTTTCATTCCTAAAATAGTATCGCCCGGGCTGAGCAAAGCCATGTAGGCCGCAGCATTCGCCTGGGAGCCAGAATGGGGTTGGACATTGGCAAAAGCTGCACCAAAAAGCTCTTTGGCACGATGAATGGCTAATAATTCTACCTCGTCAACAAATTCGCACCCGCCATAATAGCGCTTACCCGGATACCCTTCCGCATATTTATTGGTTAGTACGGATCCCTGCGCCTCTAATACTCGCAGGCTCACATAATTTTCGGAGGCGATTAATTCGATATGATCTTCTTGCCTCTGCTGCTCTCCCAGGATCGCAGCCCATAATTCGGGGTCAAAGTCGGCAATTTTTTGTTGATATTTCACCTTTGGACCCCCCAACTTGTCTGGTATGACGACTAAAATAGCATTCTACCCTAAGCCTTGTCCAACCGAATAGCCAATTCTTGCTGTAAGGCGGGTAAAATTTGAAACAGATCGCCAACGAAGCGATAATCAGCGATTTCGAAGATTGGGGCATTGGGATCACAATTAATTGCAACAATGATTTTGCTGTCTTTCATCCCGGCGACATGCTGAATGGCACCAGAAATTCCAACCGCCAAGTAAAGCTCGGGCGCTACCACTTTTCCGGTCTGCCCTACTTGGTACTCATTGGAAATAAAACCTGCGTCGACCGCAGCCCGCGAAGCCCCGATGGCAGCGCCCAGCTGATCCGCTATCTCCTCAATTAATTTAAATTTTTCTTTGCTTTGTAAGCCCCGCCCCCCCGATACCACAATGCGAGCGGAGGTTAATTCTGGGCGTTCTCGCCGAGGGGTTTCTTGACTCACCCGCTGCGAGAGCTTGAGATCAAATGGCTTGGCAATCTTTTCAATCGCCACTTCTGTCGCACTGAGGGGAAACGCCGAAAATGCTGTTGTTCTGACGGTCAGTACCTGAATGGGATCTACAGATTGCACTGTTTCCAAAACATTCCCGGCATAAGTGGGTCTTTGATACGTGTTGGGCGAAATTATTTTTATCACTTCAGAGATTTGCGCCACACCGAGCAAGGCTGCCACGCGAGGTAAAATATTTTTCCCATGGGTAGATGCCGGTGCCAAAATGTAGGCAAAGTCTTTTCCAAGCTCGGCAACCAAGGTCGCAACATTTTCAGCCAAAAAATCCTGATAACAGGATGAATCGTCTAACCAGATCTGGCGCACGCCAGGCAAACGGCTGGCCGCTTGCAACACGGTTGCGGCGGGGGAACCCACGATTAATAGGGTGATTTCACCAGGTAATTGTCTGGCCGCACTCACAGTTTTTCCCGTCGCTGCCTTCAGCTCAAGGTTATCGTGTTCCGCCAATACTAAAATATTGTTTCTTTCCATTCCATATTCCTTTCTATGGCTTTTCAGATAATTATTTTGACTAAAGAGCGTGTTCGACGGCTCTCGGCGCCAAGTCAAGCGAACAGAGACAAAATAATTATCTGAAAAGCTATAGAACGTGTGCTTCGTTCTTTAGCTTATCAACCAATTCGGATACGGAATTGATCTCTTTCCCAACACGACGGATTTCTGGGGATTCCACCTGCAAAACTTTGAGATGCTGCTTACAGTCTACCCCTAACTCTTGTAAGGTTATTTTCTGTATGGGCTTTTGCTTAGCTTTCATAATATTCGGCAAAGTCATATAACGCGGTTCATTCAATCGCAGATCTGTTGTTAAAACAACGGGCATTTTCAAAGACAACGTTTCCAACCCGCCATCGACTTCACGAGTGACCAATACAGTTTTTTCTTTGGGCTGAATAACGATCTTCGAAGCAAAGGTTCCTTGAGACCATCCTAATAGGCCCGCTAACATTTGCCCTGTTTGATTGCAATCATTGTCTATGGCTTGTTTCCCCAAAATAATGAATGTTGGCTCTTCTCGCTTTGCGATACAACTTAAAATCTTAGCAATATTAATCGATTCACGCGTTGCATCGTCTTCCACCAAAATGGCTCTATCCGCCCCCCGCGCCAATGCGGCACGTAAGATTTCTGTCGATTCAAGAGTGCCAATCGAAATGGCGATGACTTCGGAAATAAAACCGGCCTCCTTTTGTCGCACGGCTTCTTCAATGGCTATTTCATCAAAAGGATTCATGGACATTTTAACGTTCACTGTTTCCACCCCTGTCCCATCGGATTTGACCCGAACTTTCACGTTAAAATCAATGACTCTTTTGACGGCCACCAGACATTTCATCATTATTTCCTTAATGACTATCGGGGAGCCTAGAAAAATCCAGTGTTGACCGATTCAAATCATCTGAATAATACTGATAATTCGATTTTAAATGTTGCGGATGATTGCGGCAAACATAAATAATATTAGCGACTGTATCGTGTTGAATTGGAGTCACCATGCAACTGTTAAATTCAATGCGAATCGTATTGTCAATTCGATGAGAATAATCATCCGCCAAAGAAGGATGAGCCTTAATGTTAATGATGGCAACTCCATCTGGTCGCAAGTGATCTTTAATCTCTGCAAAATATTCCCGCGTTAACAAATGTGGGGGGATTGCTCTCCTATTGCTATAGACATCAGAAACAATAGCATCATATTTGTGATCGGTGGAATTTAAATAGGCTCTGGCATCACTCACAACAAATTCCCCATTTACTTTCCCGGAAAAATGTTTTTCTACGATTTCTTTGATGTTCTTATCGATGTCGACATAGGTAAAGTGATTATGGTGATCATTTTCTGCAGACAAGGTAAATCCTCCCGCTCCTAATACCAAAATTTCTTTATGCCGAAACCTTAACTCTTTAAAAAGCAGATTTTTGATAAATTCAATATACGAAAATCCTTTCTGATCATCTGACAAGACGGAACTCACGGAACCATTCGACTGCAAGTATTTATGGCCATCATGATGAAGTACTTTGTAGTTAGCACAGCTGTTCGTTTTAACAAATAAATGCCGCTCCGTTAAAATGTTTAACCTGTATATTCCAACCATCATCGCTATCAAGAAAAATGCATAGATAAAATCTGATTTAATATTGGTAAACAACAGAAATACGAGAACGGTTAATAATAGATAATTGATTAGAACACTCCAAGCAACGCCTAAGTAATTCATCAGCACAAGGCTCGTCAACACCGAACCAAAAAATGAACCAATCGTACTAAGGTGTAGGACTCTTCCCCCAATCGCCCCAGTCGTTTGCCCACTTTTCAGTAAATTCATGGTGATTGGCACAGTTTGCCCCAAAATATAGACCAATGGTGCTGTTACCAACAATAAATATGCCGTTAAAGCAAATAATGCTTCTCGCGAAATATACAGCTTAAAATACTCAAAAAATACTTGGATCAGTGAATAAGACAAACCTATCCCTAACCAGATTGCACTCACACTAAAATTACGTTTTAAAATAGCAACATAATCTTTGTCATTTTGATAACGCCCACCGCGCTGATAACCATACGCTAAAAATAATAAAAATACCCCAATAATGAGACTGGTGACGACTACACTGTTACCCACCATCGGCATCAGTTGCCGAATGGTTAATATTTCAGCGGATATGGTAACGAAACCTTCGATCAAAATAATAAATAACAGCATGTATTCTGACATACTTCACTTTTCTCCTTTAAACGACAAGAATCGTCTATCCTGTTGAAATGATAGCTCGAGAATCGTTGAAATACGATGTTGTCATCGTCGGTGCTGGACCTGCTGGGCTTGCAACTGCCATTCGGCTGGCTCAACTAGCCAACCAACATCAATATTCACTGAAAATCGCCGTCCTAGAAAAAG
>Ga0206800_1007_pt1 | contig 68075 bp, 69 predicted proteins | sample Alteio_BWOrgCont_64_FD_152898 | JGI IMG/M metagenome (GOLD analysis project Ga0206800, IMG submission 152898) | Enriched cells from forest soil in Barre Woods Harvard Forest LTER site, Petersham, Massachusetts, United States -... | ecosystem: Environmental > Terrestrial > Soil > Temperate forest >... | reverse complement strand
GGCAAGGACGGGAAGTGTTGGTTTATCAATCCGTACAAAACTATCTGGCTGATAAAAACTCGCGATTGAAAGGTGACGCCTCATGAAGCTATTGGCCTCTTCCAAGATTTTAAAGGCATTGCCATAAGATTAATGTAAAATATTACACGGGTGCAGGCACCTAATAAATAACGACAATAAATACGAGTATAAATATGATAGTGATAGCAATGCAAAAGATTGATAGCCCTCCTTCGCTTGCGCTGCGACAGGCAGCTTGCGCTTCCTTTCTAATAAATCTTATCGCAAAAATTAGCTCTACCAGCTGGCCGCCAGCTTTCGCTAAAGCTACAGCGGGCAGGCCAGCCGTAGCTTTAGCGAAGGCTGGCGGAGAGGGTGGGATTCGAACTAGACCTCAAAAACCTCATGATTCTTGAGTTTTGCCATTTTCAAATTCATTATATACCCCCAAAAGTACCCCCACTGATCCTGTATTAGGATCCCAGAAAACTAAGACAGAACCAAGCAACTTGTAGCGATAGATACATTATAAGAGTATCCTAGTAAAAATCACTATGAATGAGTAAACATGGAATAATATGTACTCCTCCAAAGTTCAAACAAGTAGTACTTCCCGTGGGGTTCAGATCTCCTCAGATTTTCTGTTGGCTTGGCAATTACAAATTGAAGAGAATAAAAAGAGTAGCTCAAAGGTCAAATTAGCTGCTCTTTCTTATACCGCAAGCCAAACCTCTACAATTAAAAGGAATAAGCTTACACTGGAAGGTAAAATAGGAACGTATCAGTTTAGAAGTACTAGTTCTATTATTGCTGCTAACCCTGGCAGAGACTGCTTTTTTGAAGCAGTTAATAAAAGTGAATTAACCCGAAAAACATTAGTAGATAAATTACTAGCAAATGCGGGTAATGATGAGGCGCGTCTAGGGTTTGCACATGAAATTCGACAATTCCTTTATATTGGTTATATTGCAGGACATGAAGATGCCGCTGAAAACAAGGCCTGTAAAATTCTTTTAAACACCAATATTAAAAATCTATTTAAAAATTTATCTGATGCCGAAGCGAGTTTAAGAGATTTAACTGAAGCTGCCAGGTCAGTTTTGGGTGAGCATATAACTGCTGGATTGTTGCCAGCTGATTTACTAAGATTGTTACAATCAAACGGCGAAGATCTCGCTGCTGAATTCCAGGAAGTCTACAGTAAGATTCTTGAAGCAGATAATCTTATCCTCCAATTTTGTTGTGATGAAGATCTATTTAAAAATTATGTCAGGCGGTATTTTCAAGTGGCTTGTGGCTATATCCCTTTTACCCGTACCTTGCATGGAGAACAAGTTGATACAACTATAGATGTCATTAATCGTTTATTTAATCTCAATATTCTCGTTTTTGTCAAAGATGAAAAGAAAACTGAATTGCCTCTTGCCAACAAAACAGCCACAGGCGTTCCTATCCCTATTTATCATAATGGTACCAATCATTTTATAGGATTTGAATCAACACCTGAAATATCTCCGTCAAGTTCTGCTTTACCCAAACCTACAACAATTTCACCTATCCCACCTTTAGTATTATTTTCTTTTAGTGCAACTCAAAACTCCAGTAAGACCACGTCAGTAGCCTCCTCCTCCTCTGTACCAAAAATAGAGGAAATCATTGAAATGCTTCCTGCCACTGAGTCACCAAGCACTTACCGAATGTCGCACTTATTGGCAGCCGGTTATCGAGGCACGGAATACCAACTATTAGTATTATTATCAGAATTAACCAAATTAATAGCAAAAGGCCCAGGACATGATTTTGAGGCAACGGTCGAAAATTACGATTCAGGTAATCTGGACGATGTGGTCATTGTTACTAAAGAAAATAGACGCTTGCATGCTCTAAAGGCACATCAAGTGAAATATTATAATCATCCAATTAGTATTTACGATTTTTTTGGTGAAGAAGCTCAAGAGACCAATAAAACATCAGGCAAAACCGAGAAAATGCATATCGGAAAGTTTTTAGATGGTTGGCTAACATGGTTGAGGAAATATCAAACTCTCGAGGATAAGAAACGCAAAAGTATTATCTATAGTAACGCGGAATTAGATGCAGTTCTACAACGATGCGTAGCGGATGGTAAATTTAAGCCTGAGTTTGCGCAGAATATGCTAATTATTCGCGTAGGAAGGAATGCCCAAATAAAGGCATTTTTAAATAAAAACTTTTTGACTCATTTAGAAGGGCAGAAGAAGGCCGGTAATTATTCAACCAAAGTATGGAATTTCCTACAAAAAAATGGGTACTTAGATGAAGAGGGTTATTTTGCCAATAGCTTTAATCCGAATACTCCTGAATTTAAGTTAGATATACCCGCTGGTGTCTTACCAAAGGATTTAACCAGTAAGATGGTGTTGGAGACTTTACAAGGGCTTCATAAAGCGTTTATGGATAATCAAATAGATCTATACGAACTTTTATATAATGAAGCATGGAAATATTTGAAAGCCAAAAAACTGCATATTACAGAAACAGTGAAAACTGATAAGGAAAGAAGGGCTTTATTTCGAAGGTTTTTATCTTCATTCCGGTTTCAGGTAAATCAAGATGATTTGGCAACACTTGAAAAAGGTATTCAAGATAATTTGGTAAAAGTCGAAGAGGCTGCTACAAATGAAGTTTTTTTATGTTTGTATTACGCGCTACATGAATGGTTCAGGAAAGAATATGGGGGAAAGGAGGTTCCCATCCTCACACGTGACATTATTACTAAATTGATACAAGAGGCATTAATTCGAAGTCACCATCTAGCTAATCTACAATTTCGTAGTAAAGCTGTCATCGATCGTTTGTCTTATGATTGTGAAGGCCTGACAGTAGAAAGACCCGAACTTGCGGCATTACAGAACGCTTTAGATCAACCTGGTTTTGTTAAAGTAGTTGGAAGAAAGGGACTTGGTAAATCTGGCTTGATTAAGCAAGGTTTAATGAACCGAGAACCACGCGAATACTTGGTTTTTTCTGCTGTCGATATTGTGCAAAACCATGCACTTCGAACCACTTTACTAGAGGTTCTGGAGAAGGTAAAGGCAATTCATATTGTGGTCATAGATGGTGCAGAAGCTTTGCTACAAATGCTACCTCATGAACTTCAGAAATTACTAAGCGATCTTAGGCAATCCAATCGTACCTTAGTCCTGACTCTTACTCCGGAAGAGAGCCAGCACAGCGCCTTTCAGATACAAGGAACAGAAATAACTCTTAAACCTTTATTACAAAACGAAGTGATTAAAAAATTCCCGCAATTGGTGCGTTACCATTCTGCGCAGTCTTTAATGAGACTGTCTGAGATCCCATTTTATCTATCGCAGATCATTGGCTTGATTAGTAAAATAGGTGCTCAAGAATTTGATTTCATTGTTAAAACACGTGAAAAAGTTTTAGAAGCGGAACTAGTAAAATTGGCTGTAGAAGGTCTAGAGGCTAAAATGGTGTCAGCACGACGACTAAGTTGGCAGCAATTGGCTGTTACAATTGCTCGCTCACCAACAGTGTTGAATCAAGGAGTCACTTTATCACCAGTGACTCCTGCCTTAGAACAATTAGTGAAAGAAAAGATCATTATAAAGCAAAATGAACAATATCACTTTGATCATGATCTCTTTTTTGAACATGGCTTAATGGCATTTTGGTTCCAAAAATGGGAAACTGCATTTATTGAGGGCAAGACTCCAGCCTATTGGCGTAAACTTTCACAGTTACTAACTACACCAGGTGCCTCAGCCATTTTAGAAAGATGGCTTATATTACATCTAAATGAATTGATGGACGATCTGGTTGTTAACATTGAAACGCTATCTCAAACCACGTATTTGAGTTTGGTTTTTACCGTCGCATTAATAACAAAACAAGAACAGCTCTTAGATGCATTGCTAAGTACTAAAAAATTGCCCTTAAACAATGTTCTAACAGGTGTAGCTGGATACAATTCTATAACCTATATATTATTGGCAATCAGGTATGATTATCCTTTAGGATTAGAAAAACTACTGATAAATGGTGCATCTCCCCATCATCCTAATGCTGGGACTTTGGTCAATAATGGGACTTCCGTCGTTTACCAAATACCAAAGGAGACAACATCTTCTTCTATTCAAGCAGAAGAACAATTATCAAATAGTGATGAAGAAAGTAATTCAAAATCAGATTCTAACCATTCTGAATCTGATGAAGAAGAGGAAGGAAACTCCGATTATTACTCTCATTCCTCTGATTCCGAACAACACGAATCAGTATCAGTACTTGAAGAAGAAGTATTAGAGGATGATGAAGCAACTAAACTCTTTAAAGATTTTTGCTCTTCTCCATATAAATACTGGTCTTCAGGTTTTGATGAAGAATTCGAAACTATGGATGAAGTCGGAGAGCTCATCTTGAATCCACGTTATCAGCCTCGACCAGTATATGATACTCTCTATATTCATCAAGTAGTAATACAAGATCGTGCTCTATGTTTAGCAACTCTTTTGGAACAATATGAAAAGCAGAAACAACTGCATATACTCAATCTCCGCAGCACTTATGATGAAACACCTTTGCATCTTGGGGCTTTAAACGGAGCATATGCTTCTGTACAACTTTTATTAAAAAAAGGTGCATCAGTTGATGTTCGGGACTATTGGGGTGAAACACCGTTACACAATACAGCTTATTCTCAAAACCACTCTTTAGCAAAACTGTTACTACAAAATGGCGCTGATCCGAATGCTTTAAATGATCATAATCTGTCTCCTTTACATGTGGCTCTGGCCAAATTAGATTTTTCTATGGTGGAACTCTTGTTAAAATATGGAGCGGATCTCTCCCTAAAGCCTTTCGATTCAAATAGCAGCGACGACATGATTGTTGCAGATTTATTGGACGAGGTATATCGTAATCAAGAGGACGAAGTTGAAGAATTCGTATTAAATCTGATTAGATTCCTAAATTTTGGGCATGATGATAATGTATGTAAATGGGGTACTCAATGTAAAGAGTTGGATATTAATTTACGTAAGTCCCAGTTAGAACAAGTTGAGGAATTAATGACATTAGTTGAAGGGCGGGCTCAAATATCCGAAGTTTTCCCCGACTTTGATTATTGCGATGAAGAGACTGAGTTGGAGTATGCCATTAATAATGGGGATCATGAGAAAATTGATGCATTACAAGATTATATTTTAGAAGATCCTGATCGCATTGATGACGTATTAAGTTCAGATACATTCTCCCCAATAAAATCAGAATTGTTGAATACTTGGTTTGAAACTGGAACCCAAGAGCAATATGATACTCTTAAAGAATATGCAAAACTTTATAGTGATGTGGAAGCTTTAGCTCGAATTACAGAGGATATGTCTATCATGGAAGAATTCGAATTGTCGGAAAAACAACTTGCAACACCAAGTAATCCTACGAGAAAGATGAAACTTGCTGCCAGAAAGCAATAAAAAAGTATGGTAGTTGTGCCCCAGGAAGCATGACTGGCAAGCAACGGTTGGTAATAGAACAAAAAGGGGTAGTGGCTGACCCTGCTGTATGGACGGGTCAATCAAGAGAAAATCCAATTTTAGCTGAATTTAATCAAGATAAGCTAAAAACAATTCTCTTATGCGCTGACTCAAAACATATTACTTTAATCTACAAAAATTATTTTCAACATTTTTAACTCAAATGTTTAAGTAATTTCGTAAAACTAAAAAACTTTAAATATTCTGAATTTAACTCTTTATTTTTTGTTTGGAAGAAACTATTAATATAATTTCCAAAATTATAAAGATACCTTCCTTTTTCATTTTCTTTACGCCAGCTTTCAATACATGCAAAAAAGTCTTTGATTTTTTCCGCTTTATCTCTCAAAGCTGAAAATGACCAGAATAATTCCAAATCATCTAAACACAGTATCAAAGGTGAATAAGATTTCAACACGCCCAACATAGATTCGTCAATTCTTTCCTGAAGATTGCATCCAACTAGTTTTAAAAATTCGCTGTCTCCTAATTATTTTTCTATCACCAATATTGGAACAATGATATTTTCTGGATTAATTTTTAATTCATTTTCAGCATATATATTTAGATTAAAAAGTTTTCCCTTTTATTTTTTATTTGTATCATCACTTGTATTAAATAATAATTTCTCTAAATCTTTATAAAAACCAACGGGGTCAGAATCATATAACGAGGATATTTTATAATACTCCACAGTAAATTCAAAGATAAAACTGTAATTCTCATGCCTTACTGTTGCATCTGGCTTATCTATTCCTTCTTCTAATATAACATTGCTTTCTCCAAAAATACGTATTAACAGTTCTCTAAAATAGCTTTCTAATAAGTACCCATACTGAGATCTAAGATCTTGCAATTTCTTTCCTGAAGATTCCAACAATGGCCAAAGCCTCCATATTAACCCCGTGCAAACACCTTCAACTAAAAATTTAAAATCAATAATACAAAAGCTGTCTTCACTAATTTTAAAAAATGGACGTTCAAAAAATTTAAGAGAATCTTTAAATATCTGGTCTAACTTCCTACCTTTCTCTTCATCTACTTGACAAGCTTTTATTATATAATCTTTCATTTCATATAAATCTAAAGACACCCTTTTAAGAAGAGTTATTAAAGAATAGTTTGATGAAAATTTTTCTGAACATATATAAAAGCTACCTATATTAGTTGACTCAAAAGTTTTCGTTTGGTCGGATGATGAATTCTGTGGAGACCATAAAAACCATCCAAAAATCTTCGTTAAAACAATAAAATACTCTCATAGAGAAAGACCCATATCTTTTTCTAGAAGTTTTATGCCATCAATAAGTAGATTCTTCGGTTTTGTCAACTTTTCAAATAAATTGTAATAAATGTGCCAATAACGTTTTATCCATCTTTGATAGAAATTCAAGGTTAACGCAGGCTCATAACTATGAGGGTGTTCCCTTAATATATAGGAAATTAAAAAATTTGCAGTACCTTTTAATAACCCAAGTTTATTATTAATAAGCAAAAGTGTTTCATATAATTTTTTACTTCCAACTTCGTTTCCTTTACCGGTAACCAGCAAATCGCCTCGACTATTATTCAAAACTTACAATGAAATAAGATATAATAAATTACTGCGGTGAAATAATATCCCATCTTTTTTTACTTTAGAATTTATTCCCAAATGCCCCAATTCAATTCTTGATTGATTGACAATATAGTCAGTTCCTTGAGTTTGACATACCATATTTAAAAATGAACTGTAGCAAATCACATTAATTGGTTCAAAATCTTTTATCAAATCATTAATCAATAAATCTATATAATCCTCTTCTTTAAGACAGCTCATTGGCAAGTAAATCTTATGGTAGGTTATTTCCCCAAATAGCTCTTCATAGTTCCAATATGTTATTACTTGCATGGCTCTCCAGAAAATACAGGTGCCACCTTATAATCTAATCTAAGAAGCTAAAAATGTTAATAATCGTGAGCGGTGCAATAACTACATCTTTTAAATAGATCTTCAGTGTGAAATCCTATGTTTATATTGTAAAACCATAGGAGAAATAGCAGTGAAGATATTAGAAACTGAAAAAAACTTTGAAAAACATCTAGAATTATTTAGAAACAGCAAATTATCTAAAGCCGAGTATTGTCGAGACAACAAGTTAAGTTATCATCGATTTAGTTATTGGTTAAGAAAAAGACCCAAGTCAGCAGCCGTTTTAGTCCCGGTTCAAATAAAATCCTCTATTCAGCATAACGCCAATTCTGAAGAACAACTCCCAAAAGTATTATGTACCGTAGATTTTGGTCGAAACGGTTGTTTAAAAGTATATGATATACAAGCAGTGGCTTCCATCTTAGAAAGGATGGTTTAAAATGTTTATGATTAATTCAACCATTTGGCTACATACTCAGTTTATTGATTTCCGCAAGCAAATTGACGGCTTAGTTATGCTAGTGGCAGATCACTTAAAATTAGAACCCACATCTGGCCAACTGTTTTTATTTCGTAATAAAACTTCTAATAAAATTAAAATCCTTTGGTGGGATAGAAATGGCTTTTGGCTATTTTATAAAAGATTGGAACAAGGTCGTTTAATTTTTCCAAAGATACAAAATGAACCCATAGAACTTACCCGAGACCAAATGGGTTGGTTATTGTCCGGCTTGGATTTTTCAAAACCGCCAAATCCTCCGGGAATTAAACCTACAAACTTCTATTGAATCCTGGTATAACTTTTTGCTAAAATATTTCATCAAGGTTGGGAAATAAAATGCTTGATGAAAGGGATAAATGGATTGCTGAACTTGAAGCTGAAGTAGATTTACTTCGGAAGCGCTACGAACACCTTTCTGAAGCTTACGAAAAATTACAACATCAATTAAATGAGTTGCTACGTCATCGTTTTGGAAAAAAGTCAGAGCGTTTTATTGAGCCATCTGAGGACGATAATGATGAAGCAGATCCTCCGGAAGACGACTTAGAGGATGAATGGGTTCTTTATCGTCGAAAGAAAAAAACGAAAAATAAGAAAGAGATACTAAAACGAGTTGTTATTATTCCAGTATCAGAAGAAGAAAAGAAATGTTCTTGTGGCTATCAAAAAACTGTTATTCGCTATGAAACCAAGGAAGTATTTAATTATCAACCTGCTGTGTTTGAAATTATTGAGCAAAAACGTGAAGTGGTGGCTTGTCCCAAGGGATGTGATGGCGCTATGGTTACAGCGCCTGCACCATTACAAGTTCTTCCTAAAGCCACCGAGGAATTTTTAGCTTTTCTCATTGTGAGTAAATTAGATGATCGCCAACCCCTGTATCATCTAGAAAAGCAATTAGAAGAACGTTATGGCATTGAGTGTAATCGTCAAACCATGGCTCGTTGGATGATTGGCCTAATGGAACCCTTAAGGCCAATGTTTAATCTCTTGAAGGATGAAGCTATTCTTTACGATGTCTCCAGCTGTGATGCGACCACTTTACAAGTGCTTCGAGAACCTGGTAGAGCTGCTGAGACCAAATCTTATGTTTATTGTATGCGAGGAGGGTCCCCAGAAAAATTAGTGGTACTTTATGCCTATAATAACAAGTTGCATAAAGTATTTGTTCATGATTGGTATGCGGGCTATCAAGGTTATTTACACGTAGATGGGGACAATTTTTTTGAGCTGATTGGCTCTTTATCTGGCATTAATCTTGTAAATTGCAACTCCCACGCTAGGAGGAAATTCGAACCGATTGCTCAAGGAACTAAAGGACAAGGGCTTGCTAAAGAAGCCCTACGATTCTTTAAATCTCTTTATAAGATCGAGCGCACCGCTAAAGAACAGGAACTTGACTATAAATCCCGTTATGAACTGCGCCAGCGAGAAGCTAAACCTATTTTAGAAACTTTTAAGTGTTGGTTAGACGAGGCTTATCCAACAGTTTTACCTAAGTCTCCTTTAGGAAATGCTATTAATTACTGCTTAAAGCTATTGCCGGGGCTCACTCGATATTTAGAAGACGGTCGCCTTGAAATAGACAACAATCTTACCGAACAGCAAATTAAACCGTTTGTAATAGCAAGGAAAATTTTATGTTTGCTACTTCTATGGATGGAGCGGATGCACTTTGCTTGCACTTAAGCCTCATTCGAACGGAAAAACTGCATGGATTAGATCCGTATCATTACTATGTTAAATTATTAAAAGGCATCCCTTACTGCCAATCGGTAGAAGATTATGAAAAGATTTTACCTTGGAATATTAATAAAGAAGAGCTTCTCAAAGTGGCTTAGCCATTACAATATGTAGTTCGCGTACCGCTCACTAATAATCATATCCATTTTTTAATTCCTGCTATTGTTTTGCTTCATCGTCTCATTTTATTATTTTCTGCCATAGAGCACTTCGCCCCTTGCTTTTAGGTATAATCAACCCTTCATCTTTCATTTGCCTTAAAACCAAGCGGATCATATCACGGCTGATGCCTGGGCAATCGGATTCAATATCACTAATAGAAAATGGGTTTATTTTACGATTGATAGTAGATCGAATTAATTCTGTTTTTGAACCTCTACTAGTGATGATAACCCCTACCCTATCTTCAAATTCTCTATAGGCGCGAATTAAAACACCCCAAAAATAATTTAACCATGGCTTCACATCATGCTTGCCTTCATGCCAATTCTTCGAGCTAGCTTCTAAAGTTTCATAATAGCTTTCTTTGCTATCTTCGAATATCCGTTCCAAGCTAATATAATGGCCCACTTTATAATCAAAGTGATACAACAACATCAAAGTTAACAATCGTGACATTCTCCCATTCCCATCAGAAAATGGATGTACACATAAAAAGTCAAGAATCGCTAGAGGCACTAATATTAAAGGATCTCTCTGTTGTTGAATAACGGCATCAGAATAATTTTTTGTTAACTGCTCCATAACAGTCTGTGTTAAATGAGCCTTCGTTGGTATAAAGCGAATACGTTTTGTTCCGTCTGGGTTAGTTTCAATAATTTCATTATCAGTAGCCTTCCAACGCCCCCCAGGGTTTGACAGATAACGACATAGAATACCGTGCAATTGTAGAATGATGCCAATAGTAAATGGCATGTGCTCCCCTGATTCATGGATTAAATTAAGCGCATCACGATATCCTGCAATTTCTTGTTCAGAACGATTGGTAGGTACAGTCTCTTTTAATACTAATTCTTCAATTTTTTTATGCGGTAGCTCTATACCCTCTAACCTATTTGAGGATTCGCTTGATTCAATTTTCGCAACCATGCGTAAGGTATTTAGCGTTTCAGGTGATTGTTTTATGAATAACGCCTGCTTTCCACGATATTCACCTATAATTCGAAGATTACCCATTTGCTCGGTATTGAATAAAATACTGTCTAAATATTCAGCCGATAGTGATTTCATCTACTTCTCCTATGAAACGATCCTTAAATGGGGTAATAATACTATAGTTGTTACCTCATTTAAAGGATATTACCCCATTTATTGATTCTTAAGTGTCATTTATCTTCAAACATAACAAAGATGATCAAAAACTGTTAAAGGCACTCAAAAACCATCAAAGATATCAAAGATGCTCGTCTGAATAGAGTGCACGCCTTTTATTTTAAACCTATTGTATAACAATCCTCGCTACCAAAAAAATCACCTTGGGTGAATAAAATAACTTCTCAAGAGATTTTTAACTTACCTTAAGAAGCTTTGATAGCTATCAAAAAAACGTAATATTTTTAATTTAACAAGAATAGTTTTAGGAGAATCCCTCACACCAGCTCACCCCACTTTATTGCTAAAAAGATCTCCTTGGATCTATAATGAAAAATGAGAACAAATCTTAAAAAAACCTAAAGCATATCTATAATTATGAACCGCACACCTGACGCACCGCGACTAAATTATTATTTTTTCTGATTTTATCAATTTTTTTTAATATATTAATGTAATCTTAAAATGTTGGCGTCATACTTTGTCATACGGTGGTCATATTTTGTCCGACGGATCGGAATACTTTGTCCGACACTTGATAAATTCTCACAAAATCATCATATTGTAAAGAGAGGGCGTATGATGTTGCCATACTTTGTCCGACAAAAGAGAACGCTGCGTATGACAATGTACGACGATTGATTTTTTACATTCAACACTAACCTGAAAGAGCTAAATATCATGCCAAAAATTTCCTTTAAAATATCCGAATCCTTACACCATCAAGTGCTGCTGACAATGCAAGGGATGGGCTTCGAAAATGTCAGTGATACTGTCCGATTTTTACTCCATTCAGCTTTAGAAAACCAAGCCTTAGATACCGGGAACACTCCACAAAATAAACTTCAAAAGAAGGCTCGCAACTATACTATTATGGCCTATTGTCTTATCGAGAAATTTCTATCTACAGCGGTTAAAAATGGTCAAACGCTGTCGAACAAAGCCCACGACAAAGCAGAGAAATTAATTAACAGCTTGGCGCAAAGGAATCATCTCTCAGGTTGATTGCCAAATCTTAATTTTACCTGAATCTCTAAGTGATCGGGCAAAGATAGCCATAACTTCAGGCTTTTCCAAATATTCATAGTCTTCTGGAATCGCATGCAATAATATATCGGAAAGCTTACAACCTTCTACAATAGGAGGATGCGTTTGCATTAACTGCGATAAAAGTTGCTCTTTGTTTTTAAAGTCACTCACCCCATTTGCATGAGTATCTTTGGCACTTTTGAGCACCTTTGACGGTAGATACCATTTCCAAACACTCCCCTTTCCATACCCTTCATGCACCGCCTCTACCCCCAAAGAAGTTTTAGCTCTTCGTATTGTGATATCCCTAAAGCCTGCATCTTTGGCTCTTTCACTAACCTCTTTCTTGGGCAAAGGGCCATCTGCAAGTAATACTGTCAAAAAATTCATTGCCTCTGCAAGGATAGATCGTTCATCTGGATTCCCTTGATCATTAATGTCAACCAACAACTCTCGTGCATTCCCGATAACAGGTTCTCCCCAAATTACTTGAGACGAAAATACTTCCTTGAAATTTTCAAGCTCTATTTGCTCAATTTGATAGTTATAACCACCCCCATCAGGGCTATAATTAGATTTTACTTTTACTAACACACGTTTTAAGTTCCCATTGGGATCCGTCATTTTTGCAGTTGCCAAGACTACTCTAGCCAATGCACCAAAAGCAATCGATCCGGTTACCCGTTCTATGGGATCACGGCCTATGGTTCCTTTAGTAAAATGGGATATCCCTAATATGGCTGCCTTCAATTTATCACCCAGCTCGACTAATGGTTGTAGATCTCTTCTGACCTCCCCATTTTTATGGGAATCACTAGCAACGGCATTGACTACTGGATCTACGATAATCAACCGCACCTCGCCCAATTGCATTGCTTTTTCATAAAGCTTAAGCATGTCTCGTGAAGGATCAAAAGCCCTAGGCTTATTGTGTTCAAATACATCACTCACAAAATAAACATGACTTCGATCAACACCATGAGCTATCAAACGCGGTAATAAGGCATCTTGTGGATCATCCTCACCAGACCATATCAAAACATTACCTGGCTGACAATTAGAGCCATCCGGCCATTGTCCACCGATTGTAATAGTTGCAGCTAAGCTAAGTGCAATAGTGGTTTTACCTGTCCCTGGTGCACCTGCCAGGAGATGAAACTTCCCAGCAGCCAGCCAATTATTCCAAATCCAAGCAATAGACTTAGGATCCAAATCCGTACCACAAATTAGCTCAACCCCAGTCTTAGCAGCACAAATCTCCTTTGAATTATTACTCATTTTAACTCCTTATTTCTCAATTCTTCGGCTTCGTTGGATCTGGTTTGCCACCCAGGTTTCAATTTCATCTTCAACCCACCCAATAGCCCTGCCACCGAGAGAAACCTGTTTGGGAAATACGTTTTGAGACATACGTAAATAAATAGTGGAACGAGAAAGCCCTGTTCGGTTTTTTACAACTGGTAATCTTAGAATGGCGTTTTTCATAAAGATCTCCTCACCCCTTTTGGGAATTTGTTAAACACAATTTTATTTAAGATGCATATTTCAAAGAAAAAAACACTGGAAGGGATGGATACCCCCATCAAAACAGAGGTGCATAGGTTATGAAAAAGCCACACCGCACTAGGACTAGAGGGGTGGGCAGGTTATTTTTTACAATACCGTATTAAGCAAATATTTGAATAGAGAGGGTGGAAGGGATGGGTAGGTTCATCAAGCAATTTAGTTTAAGGCTCCCAATAAAGAATTTTATCAAACTCACGCTTTTCAAGCTTCTTACATCCCTACAACTACCGCAGGGGCGATATGCGGAAACATTGTATTCTGCAATCTTATCCTATTCGTACTGGGGTGCTGAATATGAATCTAATTCCATTTCCTTTTTTGCTCCTGTAGATTTTCCTTTCTTTGCACCCCCCCACTTAAATAAAATATGTCTGCTAGCAGCGTTTTCTTTTATAGAGGGTGGTGGTAACTCAATTTTTTGTTGCCTTTGCACATCTAACCACCTCAAATGTAATTGTTGAGAAACGGCCTCGATGAATTCATCTGACCCTTGCATTTTCATGCTAGGAATAAATTGCTTAATTTTATCTTGGATCTCGGGTTCCAATTTTAATAACAGCGCAGCTAATGATTCTTCTGAAACTATATCTATTTTATCAACTAAGGCTTCCAAAAATCTTTGATACTTAACAATTAATTGCTTATCTTTGTTAAAGGCCACGCTTACTGACGTTGATGCTTGATCCCAAAGCTCGGTACCAGCAAAAATATTAATTAAATCAATTCCTAAAGTGGCAGAAGGTAACAACATCCAAGTAACTGCCGGAACAGTTTTGAATTGTTGTATGGTTAAGGTAGCATTAGTTCCAAAAGAAAATAATCCAAATAAACCTAAAGGAATATAGCCTAAGAGCCTTATTTTCCAATTTGTTAAATTGGTTGTCAGTGTATCTATATGACCCATTCTAGACAACCGCAGTCCTACAGAGCCTCCAGCAGATAATCCAATTTCGATAAGGGGGATCCCTGCAATAACCATCAGCAGGTATTGCGCTGCTGGAGAGGAACTTATATTTTCTTTAACAGCATTTGGTACAGTAGCAATTAATCCTAGCCAGGAGAGCGCAGCAAAAATAGCCATTGCAGGGACGAAAACAATGGTTTTTTTATTTACTTTAGGTGAAATATAAGATAAATCTTTAAATATAATGGGTAATAAGTGTTGCCAACGCAGTTCAGAAACTTGATCTTCCAAATTGTTTCCTTTTGGAATTAAACTGTTCAAAGAAACAATAGTGGCTGCAAACTCCTCTTTAGTCAAATGATGTAGCTTTTCATTGGCACGAACCGCTGCTTTTGAAAAAGCGATTTTAACTTGCTTTAATAAATCCAAGGAAACTTCTTCTGTTTTATTTTTGTTCCACAACCAATTCCATACACTTTTAAATTGCTTATGTGTTAACGTTAAAAAATATTTATTTGAAACCAAGGTTACCAAAGCTATAGAAGAAACTATCCCGTATTTAATAACGTTGCTATCATCTTTTTCCTCTTCGCTGCCTAAGTTTTCACTGTTCAAGCTGAGAAGTGTTAGTGGAATAGTAGAAGCAACTGCCAAAGTCCATTCCCCGAAACTTGGCAAATAGGAACCAAACTTATCATAACATCTACGAAAAAAACCAACATTATTGGGATCATTGGATTTTTCTTGCTTTGGTTTTGGTTGGAATGCAGGAAGTATCCCACTTATTGTCCAAGTATAAAATATTGCTTCAATGGCAACATTAGTCCACCCTAGAAATTGACCTGACCCATCAGCCACCTCATTGTCAACTGAAATGCCTGTGAAATTGCCAAATTCTGTTGGAAATTGTTTCCCCACTAAAAAAGTTAGTGATCCAATGAAAGAAACAACTGCTCCCGCAAACAAAGTAAGGAGTATAGCAGCTTTTCGTTTCCCATAAGTTTTAACAACAGCTTCCCCGCTCAACAATCTAAGTTGCTCTTTTATATTTGATACGAGCGGGTTATTTAGCAATTTTTGTAAATATTCTTGAAATTGACGGTCTTCTAACATTACTTCCATCTGTTGATGAATAGATTCAACCGCTAAGTCATCCCTTCTCGCGCTCTGATCTTCGTCTAACTCAGAAGCTTCAAACATAACCTCTCTCCTGTGATTTCAAATAATAAATGCTATTTTTTAGACTCGTGTTCACAGCGAAATTGCGTTGGATTCATGTGGTAATATTGTTTAAACAATGCATTAAACTGGCGTATACTATTGAAACCCGCCTTTAGTGCCACATCAGTAATAGTCGAATTCGTACCTTTAAGTAATTTTTCAGCAAGTAATAAACGATTAACATGTGCGAACTTAATGGGTGTTACCCCAAATTTGGCAATAAAGATACGTCGCAAATGACGACTTGTGATCCCTAAACGCCTAGAGAGTTGTTCCACAGTGTGATCATCTAATGCCCCTTTTTCTATCAAATTTTTCGCGCTTTTCGCTAGAAATAATGCCACATCAACATTGGCAAAACCTGGAACTAATTCAGGCCGACAACGACGGCAAGGTCGAAATCCCTTATTTTGTGCAACAATGGCTGTTGGGAAAAATCTACAGTTCTTTCGTTTAGGCATTTTGGCTGTACAAACAGGACGGCAATAAATCCTGGTTGAAATCACACCTATAAAAAAAGTGCCATCAAATTTGGCATCTTTGAGTTTGTAGGCTTCGTAGTAAATGTTGTCTAATTTCATAGAATGTTATTATAAGTGGTTGTGGAGCAATAGACTGGCTATTTTCGGACTTCGAATTTTTGATAAATTATTTTAATTTTATCTATGTTTTTATTGGTGCATTTAAGCAGATACAAACGATGCGCCACACGAAGTTGTTAAACTCAGTTTTGCAGGGATACAATTATAACAGTACAGAGCACAACTAACTAATTTCAAAAATAAAAACCTAATCATCAATGAGGGTCATGGTAATGATAAGAGCGATAGTGGTAGTGAATAAAAAGTGATTATGGAGTACTGGGAGCACCTCCACTTTTCTGCCAATTACAGATCTTGGATATGCGATCTTTCTCCTCATTAAAAAGCTTTGGATAATTTGCTTGTAACCACAAATAAATTTGTTTCTTCACACTACTACCTTTTTTCCAGTTTTTACTAACGGCATCATGCGCCTTAACAGCAATTGCAAGCTCCTTAGAATAAGTTTCGTTCTCTTCATCAAAGCCTTCCCATCTTAACCCCTCCAGTTCCACAATGCGTTTCTGTAAAAGATTGATTTCTTGGTTAAGGGCCTCTATTTCTTTATCTTTTATTGTTATAACATTAGATTGATCAGTTTCTGGCGTACAATTTTTAATATCATATTTTCTATCCACTACTTGTATACGTAAAGCTTCAGGAATTTTTACTTGTTTGGTTTCAGCCCAAGCAAGAAAAACCGCTGGCGAATTTGATTCTTCTATCTCTCCCACATCTAACGACCGTAAGATTAAAGTTCGAAGCTTAGAATAATCAAAACATAGATCAATTGAAAACTCAGAATTGACATAATGACGTATCACACCCCAATTGACTCTTTCTGGATCTTTACCAAGAAGCAATGCAATCCCTTCATCAAGAGTCCAGAACGGCATATTACCCCAATATACAAAATCCGCTTCAGCTTCAGAGAGAATATCAAGCTCATCTTCATAATCGATTTCTTCCTGCTCATATTCTACTGCATCCTCTTTTAGGTCACTCATGAGATCCCCCTATATTTTAATTAACTCCCTTTTGCCACTTCATCTAAATAATCTGCCCATTTTTGCATCATCTCTCGCCGAACTTGTAGATGTGAGGTTCGATTATAAGCACGTCCCAATGGATCCTTAACTGCATGCGCTAATTGATGCTCAATAATGTCAGGGCGAAATCCTAAAACTTCATCAAGCAATGTTCTAGCCATCGCTCTGAAGCCATGACCTGTTATTTCTTTTGAATCATAGCCTAACCTCTTTAATGCAGCATTTATTGTATTATCTGACATAGGGCGTTTATTGGTCAAGACACTTGGAAAAACATATTTACCTGCTCCCGTTACAGGATAAAGTTCCTTTAAAATTGCTAAGGCTTGCTTAGAGAGAGGAATAAGGTGGAGTTGGCGCATCTTCATTTTTTCAGCAGATATAATCCACTCTGCTTTATCTAAATCGATTTCTGACCATTCAGCCTTCCGCAACTCCCCAGGGCGAACAAAAACTAAGGGTGCTAAACGTAAAGCACCCTTAGTTACTAAAAAACCTTCATATCCATTAATAACTCGCAGGAGTTCTCCAATCTTTACGGGTTCTATAATGGATGCATAATGTTTAACTTTCGTTGGTGGTAATGCGCCCCGCAAGTCTCCTGTTGGATCACGGCTGGCTCTGCCTGTTGCTACAGCATATCGAAAAACCTGCCCACAAATTTGGTGCACTCTATGCGCTGTTTCTAATGCACCTTTATATTCAATACGGCGCAGAACATCTAATAATTGTGCTGGTACTATTTCAGCAATTTGACAAGTTCCAAGCCAAGGAAATATATAACTCTCTAGTCGACGCATCACTAATCCACCGTGATTAGGACTCCAACGCTGGCAGTTTTTTAGATGCCATTCTCTAGCTACAAATTCAAAGCTACCTTCTACCGCCGTCTTGATAGCTTGTTTAGATGCCTTTTTAAAATTATTAGGATCAACGCCATTCACCAATTGTTTTTTAGCTTGATCTCTCTTCTCTCGCGCCTCAGCTAATGAAATACTTGGGTATACGCCAATGGCAAGCAATTTTTCCTTCCCTTCATATCGATACTTTAAGCGCCAATATTTAGCGCCTGTTACATTAATTAACAAAAATAGCCCTCCACTATCAGAAAGCTTATAGGACTTGTCTTGAGGCTTTGCGGTACGAACTTTAATATCGGTTAATGGCATTTGGGGGTATCTCCTAATGCAGAGAATATTATACCCCTATATATACCCCCAAATTGTGCGGATGTAAAGGGTGTTGGTTAACCTTCTTAGGATGAGGCATTTATTAAATCTATTTGATTTTTAAGAGTTTTTAGACAATCTAGGATTTATTAGAACATGGCTGGATCTTAAAATGGCGGAGAGGGTGGGATTCGAACCCACGGTACCCAGAAGATACAACGGTTTTCGAGACCGCCCCGTTCGACCGCTCCGGCACCTCTCCAAAAACTTTTTTTTGCATCAACGATCTTTTTTGTGATCGTCCGGAATTTGATATTCCTCACTAAAAGATTCTGCATGTGTATTAGTAGGAATGGTTAAAGTAGGGTAAGAAACTGCTTTCCCGTAATCTTCTGAGCGATCACGAAACCAACCTTTTTGGTTGCTACACCCCAACAATATTACCATTAAGCCACCCATTAGGCACACTTTAAAACTCGTTGATAAACGCATTAAATGACTCCGCTTATTTTCATTGCTTCTCTAAGATCTTCATGATATTCAGGAGAAAGTGGCGTTAACGGTAAACGGATCCCTTCTTGAATCCACCCTAATTGGTTCAAAGCCCATTTAACCGGAATTGGGTTTGACTCGACCGCTAAATTTTTATGTAATGGCATCAGCTGCGTATTCAATTGACCCGCCAATTCGAAATCCCCTGCTAAAGCCGCTGCACACATATCCTGCATTTGTTTAGGCGCAACATTGGCGGTCACCGAAATAACGCCTTTCCCACCTTGTAACATAAAGGCTAAAGAAGAAGCATCATCTCCCGTATAAAGACCTAAGCGCCCTGCACAGACAGCAACCAATTCACGCCCTCTGGCCAAATCACACGAGGAATCTTTTATGCCAACAATATTAAAAAATTCTGCTAAGCGATCGACTGTTTCGGGCAACAAATCGCATCCTGTCCGCTTTGGGTGATTATATAAAATCAACGGAATACCAACCGCTTCACTGATAGAACGAAAATGTTGATACACCCCTTCTTGCGTGGGACGACTGTAATAAGGCACCACCACCAAACAGGCACTGGCCCCTAATTCCTTCGCTTGTTCCGTTAGAACAATGGTCTCCATGGTCGAGTAGGTCCCAGTTCCAACAATAATGGGAATTCGACCTGCAGACGCTTGTACCGCCGTGGTAATGATTTTAGTTCGTTCATCATGTGTGATCGTTGGGGCTTCGCCCGTTGTGCCCAATATCACAATGGCACTCGTTCCCGCTTGGATGTGCCGCTCGATTAATTGGGGGATACAGGCTTCGTCTATGGCACCGGTTGGAGTCATTGGCGTCACCAGAGCAACCATGCTTCCTTGAAACATCCCCAGAAACTCCTCTTAATTAGAAATAGGCTTAAAAACTGTCATTGTACTGAATAATCTCAGGCGAAACAAACCACATCTACCTGTAGTATAGAATAAGCACGAATTCAAACATATAAATTATACGCCTAAGCAAAATTGGCTTTTTAAATTGTATTTTTAAATGATGTCAGATATCATCTCCTGCGTTTTGGCCTCACACATTGGATCAGATTTCAGGATTAACCATAAGGAGTTTATAGGATGAAAGTCAAAGCCCAAGCGATCTTATTTGTTATAATGATGACTCTTTCGTATTGCTGTAGTGCCTTAGAATCGGCACAGCCAATTCTACCAAGCTCTGAAGTACTTACCCTGATCCAAGCAAACCGAGACAATCCTGAAACATTAGCAAAATTACTCCCCATTGTTTCTCACCCCATTAAGTCCAGCCACTATGAACAAATTCTGATGACCCAATTGCGTGATCAAAAAACCGATACCAAAAACTTTCGAGAATTATCAAAAAAAATCGGAACCTTGCTGGTCAATAAAGTGGTGGAATGCCTAGCCGCCAAAAATGTGAACATTAACACGCCTGTCAGCCGTTTTCAGGGATTAGAATTAAATGGGAATATCGAGCTGGTTTCGATCATGCGCTCGGGTGATGCCTTAGTAGATACTTTTATTAATCATTTCCCAAAGGCAAAAGTCAGTAAAATTCTGGTGCAGCGCGATGAAAAAACAGCAAAACCAAACTTTCAATATATGAAATTAACCCCAACCATTGCACAAGGAAACCAAATTATCATTACAGAACCGATGATAGCCACTGGCGGAAGCTTAGACATGGCTATCTCACTGCTTAAGGAAAAAGGTGTCAAAGAAGAAAACATCCTGGTTGCTTCTATTTGCGCAGCACCGGAAGGGTTATTACATCTCAATACCAAATTTCCAAAAATCAAAATCGTGATGACAGCCCTGGATGAAAAGTTAAATGACAAAAAATACATTGTTCCCGGTTTAGGCGATTTTGGTGATCGCTACTTTGGAACACACTAGAAACCATACTCTGTTTCAGTTGGATGTCGCCACTGGGGCTCTGTTGGAGCATAAAACCCAGTGGCCCCTTTAGCAAAATCCCTCTTTCCGATAAAAACACCGGCTATAACAAACATTTCAATTAAGTTAAAAAACTCTGTACAATTACACAGTTTGTAAACCCACCAAATTTACAGTAGCAAAAGCAGACCGGTTTGATAAACTAGAGGCATAAGACAACGAGGTACTCCAAACGTGATCCCCAAGTATAATTATTTAATTGTTTCCGCTATGGGACCCAACCGGCCTGAAATGATCACCGATCTTTCTCGCGCCTGCGTCCAATGTGGCTGTAACCTATTGAATACTAAAATAAATGTCTTAGGCCAAGAAGTGGTCATGGTCCTCTTGCTGGCCGGGAGTTGGGGTGCCATTGCCAAAATGGAAGCGACCCTGCCTAACCTCGAACAACGGCTAGGGCTCAATATCCAAACTCGACGAACCCACGAACCCAGCGTTTCAAGCCAGCTGATGTCCTATACCATTCAAGTGGTTGCCATCGATCGTAAGGGAATCTTGAATGAGATAGCTAACTTTCTTATGAAACATTCGGTCGCCATTGAAGAAATTTCTGCGCATACTTATATGGCCCACACTGGAACTCGAATGGCCTCACTGCAGCTAAAAATGAATGTCCCACACGATGTACATCTTGCAACACTCAGAGATAAATTCATGAGTTACTGCGATGATCACAATTTAGACGGGTTTATCGAACCCATTCGCGCTGCTTCGCTTTAAACCATTCAACCCGGTTTTACTGCCGTTCGAATTCCCAATTCTTTTAACTGCTCCACCGGTACCGTTGAAGGTGCTGAAGTCAAAGGACAGCTCGCGGTTTGTGTTTTGGGAAAAGCAATCACATCGCGAATCGAAGTCGAGCCACTCATCAACATGATCAAGCGATCAAGACCAATGGCCAACCCACCATGCGGCGGACACCCGTATTTTAACGCATCCAAAAAGAAACCAAAGCGTTCTTCTGCTTCTTCTTTTTCAATGCCTAAAATTCGAAAAACTGCTTGCTGCATTTCAGGGTTGTGGATCCGAATTGAACCACCGCCCAATTCAGTGCCATTCAAAATAATGTCATAGGCACGCGCGGTACATTCGCCTGGATTTGCTTCGACCGCTGCCACATCCATCGACTGCGGAGACGTAAAAGGATGATGCACTGCTTGCCACCGTTTGTGATTCGCATCCCATTCGAACATTGGAAAATCAACCACCCAGAGCGGTTTCCATTCGCCTTGCAATAACCCCAGATCTTGTCCCAACTTATTACGAAGTGCGGCTAAAGAATCGTTCACAACCTTAGCCTTATCCGCACCGAAGAAAATAATATCACCATCGGTTGCCTGCACGCGATCTAAAATCGCCTGAATGATCTCATCCGGTAAAAATTTTAAAATTGGGGATTGTAATCCTTCTCGGCCTTCGCTTCGACGATTCACTTTAATATACGCAAGCCCTTTGGCCCCAAACATGCCAACGAAGTTGGTATAGTCATCGATTTCTTTGCGGCTTAACCGTTCGCCCCCATTGGGAACCCGTAACGCAGCAACACGACCATCTGGATCATTGGCAGGCCCAGAAAAGACCTTAAATTCAACCGCTTGAACCAAATCGGAAATTTCGACTATTTCCAAGGGATTTCTGAGATCGGGCCTATCAATACCAAACCGACTGATGGCTTCTTGATACGTCATCCTAGGAAAAGGATTTGGCAATGTTACTGATAATAACGAAGCAAATATTCTTCGGATCAACTCTTCAATTAAAGTAATGATAAACTCTTCATTAATAAAAGAAGCTTCTAAATCCAATTGAGTAAATTCAGGTTGTCTATCGGCCCTTAAATCTTCGTCTCGAAAACAACGCGCGATTTGATAATACCGTTCAAAACCTGACATCATCAATAATTGTTTAAATAATTGGGGTGATTGCGGTAATGCAAAAAATGATCCCGGATAAGTACGACTCGGCACCAAGTAATCCCGTGCCCCTTCGGGTGTCGCTTTGGTTAAAATAGGCGTCTCGATATCTAAGAACCCGTGCTCTTCTAAATAACTTCTCATCACTCGAATCACTTCGGTCCGAAGCTTAAATCGCGAGAACATATCGGGACGACGTAAATCTAAATAACGATATTTTAACCGTAATTCTTCGGTAACGGTTTGATGATCGTCTGGATAAAAAGGTAAGGGTTCAGCCCGCGATAAAATAACCATTTGAGTGACCGATATTTCCACAGCTCCCGTGGGAGACTCTGGGTTTTCTGTTCCTGCCGGCCGTTTACGAACGAGCCCGGTTATTTGCACAACATATTCTTTTCTAATTTCTTCCGCCAAGCTAAACAGTTCTTTGGATTGTTCTTGCGGTGAAAAAACCACTTGGACTAAACCGGTTCGATCGCGGACTTCAAGAAAAATGAGTCCTCCTAAATCACGTCGATAGTGAACCCAACCGCAAATCACCACCGTTTTTCCAATAAAAGTTTCGTTGAGATGTCCAGAATAATTGCTACGCATAAAAAAATCCTTGGTAAGCTGTCAGCCGATTATTCGGTCGACTCTGTTTTAGGTTTTGGTGCTGGAGTGGCTACAGTTTCTTTTCCACTGTCCGATTTAGGCGTTACCGAAGCAGGTTCGGTACCACTGACTAAATTTTTCTTCTTATCCCCTTCTTTCTTAAAATCCGTTTCATACCAGCCGCCCCCTTTTAACCGAAAGCCAGCCGCGGAAATTAATTTCGTTAATGCAGCTTGGTGACACTTAGGGCATTCCGTTAATTGGGGATCGTTCATCCCTTGAAACACATCAACTGCATGGCCGCAAGCATTACAAACGTATTCATAAATTGGCATAGCAACTACTTCTCAAGATAAAAGACAATGAGTTTGAGACTTATTTTTTCAGTTCTTCCCAGATCTCACGCATCTCAGCTTCTGCAGCCGCATTGGCTGGATCGCTTTTCTGTGGTTGAAGAGGATCGACTTCATTTTTTTTCTTTTTATTGCCAGGAATGAGGCCCGCGTTTTTATCCACCAAGGCTTCATTTCGGCAATTGATTTGAGCTTCTTGCCACCCACGCGCATACAAAGCATCTTTATCAAATTGCGTATTGTTTTTGCGATACACAAACCGCTTATCTCCACCTAAGCGACGACCAGAGGAGCACCCATCTGAATATCCAATAACATAAGAAGGCGGATTCCCTTGATCGAGCATATAAGTGCGCTTATTGGCCAAATAGCGATCGGCACTTAAACCCACACAGCCCGATAACAACAAACAGCTTCCCAGCAACCAAAATTGTGATTTAACTTTCATAATTCAACACCGACATATTTGTCCCATTGTTAAATAAAATAAAAAGAGTAGCATTTTTTTATAACTGACACAAATCATGAGCCCGATTTTCCCAAATGCACGGCCACAAAATGAAACCCTCCATTCAACGCTGCTCCGAAGGCTATTCTATTCTGGAATTATATACAGTTATTGTTATCGCACTTATCCTCATCAGCTTTGCCACCCCCACTTTCGAACAATTTCTGATCCGAGAAGAAAGAGAAGCGACCCTAGAACGACTCAAAACGGCGATTGAATACGCTAAACAAGAAGCCTTTATTCGGCAAGAAAATATCACCCTCTGTGGCAGTGCTGACCACCATCACTGCCAAGCACAACAATGGACCGCTGGCTTTATCATCTTTGTTAACCCAACGCTATCGGACCAGCCTCACCTCCAACAAATCCTAAGAGTTTTTCCTGGGATTCGGCATGGGCAATTAATTTTCAAACAATTTGGCCAACATCTAAACATCCAACCCAATGGCATGACCTTCAATACCGGAACTTTCTTCTATTGTCCCGCCAATAAAGAGCGATTAGACATCGATGGACTGGTTATCAATAAAGGCTGCCGAACGTACAAACCCACAAAACATCCAATTTTGGGTATTCCACTGAAAAATCCCGAAACCCCTATGGCAACCTCGTTTACGTGCCGATAAAAGAAAATATGAATAACACTAAAGATCCTTTTTCCGCGATTGGCTTCAGTATCATTGAACTGGTGATTGTCATTGTCATTGCCGCAATTTTAGCCACCCTCGCTATCCCCAACTACCTGACCTTCATTGCAGACAATCATGCCACAGAACTTGCAAATACACTGAATACTGCGATCCGGCTCACCAAAAGCGAGGCACTGCATCGCGGGGAAAACGTCAAAATTTGTGCGCTGAATAGCGCTGGAAGTACCACTTGCAACGACACAGCTGCCGTATGGCAATATGGTTGGCAAATCATTGGAGTTTCCAGTGGAGACATACTGCACACCTATCAACCCAGTGACGCCAGCGCCATTAGTCTTGATATCGCCAGCAGCATTGTCTATCAACCCAGCGGGTTCCCAACAACGACTGAGTATGTTTTTACCATTAAACCAACCGATTGCAGCCGTGGATATCAAATTACCTACAATTTAACTGCCACAAATGGCGCACTGCAATCCCAGCAGGTCAGTTGTCCATAACACTGTGTTCCTCCTAGAACATTCTCAAACGGTATTTGTTACTTCCTTTTAGATTGAACATCTTAGTCTCATTCTAATGTTTTTATTCCTGCCTGCAGTTGGAATATTATCAGCACCTGAAAAAATCTTCTCCCTGTAAACTTACTTGTATCTCCTTAAAAAACTTAAATATATGATTGACATAAATACATAGAAAAGGTATTCTTGTAACTCACTTAAATGGCTGTCTTGAAAAAGAGGAGATAACATGTTTACGATTAACCCTGAACTAGAGAAAGTTATCTCTGAAATTGAGCAATTGATAAAAGCTCGTTTTAACTATAATTATCATCTAAAACTATTTTTGAATACAGCACAATTAGATGATATACAACGATATTTTGACAATCAGCATATACCAGGACTTTCTAAAAACCTAACAATGCTCGATATCATTGGTCTTCGTGAGGAAGTAGATTCCCGAGTAAGTGTTTATGGAGCACTATTAAAAATAATTAAGAAAAGTCCAATTAGTCAAGATTTAATTGATGAATTACACTATCATTTTTTTAAATCTCTTTCCACACGACAAGGGAGCATTGATACTTCCCATAAGCAAAAAAGTAACGATCGTAGCAGCTATAGTGAGAATCATTTTTTAAAAGAAGCAATAAAACTCCTAGCGCCCAGAATCAGTAAAGGTCAAAAATTCTTATTGGAAGAGGTTAAAATCGTTCATAGAGGGAAGGATAATGATGGATATAGCGTCGTTGCTTTCGAAAAACTAACTCCTACAGATCTAGTCGACACTACCGACACCCTCCTTACTGAGGTTTGTTCGCTAATAACACGAAATTTATCCTTGGGACATTCAGTTGAATCACGCATGGAGACTCTTATTGGTAAAGTAGAATTTAACGAAAGGAAAGAAAAATTCGAAAATTGCCTTCTCGATAGAAATAAATGTGATCCAGAAACTTTTAACATGTATTGGAAAATCTATAACTGTGCCTATGAGACAAAACTTTACTTGGAAGAAATAAAAGAAATTATAATGAAAATTCCATTCGAAGTATCAAAAGAAACTTTAATGAAAAATCTAAGTAGCTTAGGTGCGGAAGTAACATTTCTTGAGAATAAGAATCCTCAAAATAAAAAAACAGGGGAAGGTCCGAAGTTGGCGGAACATCCTAAGAAAACTCAAAAATCAGTAAAAAATTCTACCAAGAAAAAGAAAAAAACAAAACCTAAGAGTACAACTGTCCTTGACTCCGATCGAATTGAAACAGTGTCATTAGTTAATGATGACAACAATAATAATAACAACAACAATAATGAACAGAGTATGGCGATACAAAAGGCAATTGAAGAAAGAAAGCAACAAACTGAGGCCTATAAAGCAAAAGTGGACGCTAAGAGACTGGAAAAAGAAGTCTTAAAAAGAAGTTATCTCGAACAGGAAGCACAACGTTTGGAAATTCAAAAGAAAATGGATGCCGAACGAGAAAAAAATAGAGAAAATTTTCAGCTTGAAAATGCTTTTCAATTACTTTTACCGCTGAATCCAAATAACTTGGATTTAATCAAGAGAATGTTAAGCAAACCTACTCCTTCTGATATTCGTTATGAAGAAATTTTAACCTTGTTTGGAGATCGAACACAAGGGAAACTTGAAGGCAGTGTTGACAACATCAAAGGCTCACATAGGAAAATAACTATCAAACTTCCAGGACGACAGCAACAGCAGCAACAGCAGCAACAGCAGCAACAACAAACAGGATACGAACTCGAACAAACCATCGGGTTTTTTGATGCAAGTCTTTTTGTCAATAGTAAAGACATTTCGCAATCAAAAGATACTCTTGTTACTGGTGGACTGTTTAAAGCTCATCAAAAGCATCATAACGGAAAGTTGCCAAGTATCGCCATTGAAATGGCATGTTATCCTCTTAAAGAAGCAGGCATTACATTTGACAATTTAAATTTATTTTTAGCAGCTAAAGATTCTATGCAAGGCACAAGCTATACATGGGAGCAGTTGTTAGAAAGATCACGTGACATTAGAAGCTCAAATAATAATTTTAAAATTGTGGGTAGAGCTCTAACAGGTTAAGATATAAAGATAATTCTTAGATCTCTTTCCTGATCAAAACAGGGATCGAATTAACTCTATTTTGGAAATAGGTAGCCTCTTTCTTGATTTGTCTATTGGTAAAAAGAGACTGTTCAAAAATTTAATAATCTTAATGGTATATGATAGTGTAACAAGACATGTAAATACACTGACCATATGAGAAATACTGTAATTTAAACATCCCAAATTACAAACCCAACACAAATTCGATTGTCTAAACTTATAGTAGAAGGGTAATTTGTTGATGATACAACCAATAGGATACGCATGCATACGTACACATTATGAAAAAACAACACAATAAAGGTTTCACGCTGATTGAATTAATGGTCACCCTAGTGATTATTGCCATACTGAGTGCTATTGCTTACCCTTCTTATAATCAAGAAGTGCAAAAATCACGACGCTCGGAAGCTATAACAAATTTACTGAAGATCCAATCCGCTTACGAAGAATATAACGCCCAAAACAATACTTATCCGGCAGCAAACACCCTGCCTCCCAACACATCTATCCCAAATACTGCGAATTATTCGTATTCTTCTACCACAACCGCCTCTAGTTATACGATTACGGCAACGGCCTTACCGGATGGGTATCAAACGACTGATTCAGAACAAGGAACTTCTTGCGCAAGCATGAGTATCGATAATATCGGAGATCAAACCCCTGCTGTTTGCTGGAGTCAATAGGACCCCTGCCCATTACGTACTTACCAATACGTTTGACGGTATCAATTATTTTTGTTTTGCCTCTTTCAGCAAAATGGGGGTTAATAAAATAACACCTAAGCAAATCGCCGAATCCGCCAAATTAAACGCAGGCCACTCCCACCGCTGATAATACAGTAAAATAAAGTCGATGACATAACCATGGCATAAGCGATCAATAACATTGCCTAAAGCTCCACCCAGAATAAGCGACAAAGCCAATCCTTCTTGCCTATCGTCTCTAGACAACCTTCTAAGCCAAAGATATATGACTATCGTCACCCCGAATGCCAAACCAACAAAAAACCAACGTTGCCATCCTGAAGCATCGGCCAAAAAACTGAAGGCTGCACCGGTGTTATACCTCAGTGTTAAGTCTAAGCCTGGTAATATTCGAATGGGTATTTCAGATAAATGCTCGGTACTCCAAAATTTGGTGAGTTGATCCAACACAATCACCAACCCAGAGATGAACAGCCAAAACCACAGTACTTTACGATTCAAGGGTTTACGCATACTGCCGTTGCTCCCCACTGCCGGCCACGTTATCCACACAACGCGCACAAATCCCCGGAAATTGAGGGTTCACATTAATATCCTCGCGTCGATGCCAACACCGTTCACATTTGGCATGTGAAGAAGAAAAAACATCGATCCATAACCCTGACACCGCGGTTTCTTTCGCTTTGTTGTGCCGCTCCTCTAACGGATGAATATCTGCTCTAGAGGTGATCAGAATAAACCGCAATTCATCGCCCAATTGAGCTAATTCCGAATACAGCGAAGCCTCACAGAAAAGATCTACTTCGGCTTCCAACCCAGAGCCGATAATACCGGCGGCTCTCGCTTCCTCTAATGCTTTGTTCACTTCTGTGCGAATCGTAAGAATTGAATCCCAAAACAGGCTATTCATCTTTTGGTGTTCGAAGTTAAAATGAGGCAACTTATCATACCAGCCCGAAAGAAATACGGAATCCTCGCGTTTCCCAGGGATGTATTGCCAGATTTCTTCTGCCGTAAAACTTAATAACGGCGCAATCCATCGAACCAGATATTCGACAATATAATACAGTGCAGTCTGCGCCGATCGTCTGGGAATTCCATCCCGCTGGCCAGTATATTGCCGGTCTTTAATAATGTCTAAATAAAAACTGCCCAATTCTACCGCACAATAATGATGCACTTTCTGATAAACAATATGAAATTGGTATTCCTCATAAGCTTGCACGATATCCGCTTGCAACACTCTGGCACGCTCAACAATAAACTGATCTAAAATTAATAATTCTTTCGGAGCAATTAGATGCATTGCGGGATCAAAGCCATTTAAATTGGCCAATAAAAACCGTGCGGTATTTCGGATCCGTCGATAAATATCACTGGTTTGTTTTAAGATAGTATCAGATACTGCCATTTCCGAACGGTAATCGGTCGCTGCAACCCATAAACGTAAAACGTCGGCTCCCAACGTATTAATGACTTTTTCCGGCAATACCACATTCCCAAGTGATTTAGACATTTTTCGGCCTTCTGCATCGACCGTAAACCCATGGGTTAACACCTGGCGAAAAGGAGGGATCCCTTTCATTGCGATAGAAGTCAGCAAGGATGATTGAAACCACCCTCGATGTTGATCGGATCCTTCCAAATATAAATCGGCTGGAAAGCCTAATTCAGGACGCTTTTCTAAAACACAAAAATGAGAGACTCCCGAATCAAACCAAACATCTAGGGTATCAGACGATTTTTCGTAATCTTTCGCTTCTTCTTTTAATATTTCTTCCAATGAAAGATCAAACCAAGCGTCTATTCCGCTTTGTTCAATTTTTTTGGCAACGGTCTCGATGAGTTCCAAGGTTCTGGGATGGAGTTCACCGGTTTCTCGATGCAGAAATAGACCCATGGGCACTCCCCAGGTCCGTTGTCTAGAAATACACCAATCGGGTCTATCGACCATCCCTTCCATTCTGGCTTGACCCCAGTTTGGGATCCATTCAACCGATTGGATCCCATTTAAAGCGCTTTTCTTTAATCCATTTTGTTCCATGCTGATAAACCACTGCTGAGTGGCTCGAAAAATTAACGGGCATTTATGCCGCCAACAATGCGGATAACTGTGATCAATTTTGGTTGCATGCAACAAGGTCCCATCTTCTTTGAGAGCGGCAATAATTTTCTCATTGACTTTAAAAACGTGCTCCCCTGAAAACCGAGGAACTTCAACGAGGTAACACCCATCCCCTCGAACAACACTCTCGATGGTTAATCCATATTTGACCCCAATGGCAAAATCTTCCACACCATGCGCGGGCGCAGTATGGACACAGCCCGTTCCAGAATCCAAGGTCACATGATCACCCAAGACAATCGGCACTTTTCGATCATATAACGGATGTTTTAACCAAAAACCTTCTAAGGCCGATCCTTTGCACGTATCCATGATCTGATATTCTTCGCACCCAATGCTCTTTGCAAAAGCTGGTACCAATTCGGCGGCAACCAAATAATATCCAGGTTTTGCAGCAAAGTGGACCAGGGCATATTGATAATCCGGATGGAGTGCCACGGCTTGATTTCCTGGCAAAGTCCAAGGGGTTGTCGTCCAAATCACTACTGCGATCGCAGAAGATTTATCCCGGGCAGGCAATTGTCGGAAAGCAGAATGAAACCGGTCATCTTCGGCCTTAAAAATGACATCAATGGAAGGAGAAATTTTATTTTGATATTCCACTTCGGCCTCGGCTAAAGCCGATCCACATTCTACACACCAATGTACCGGCTTAAATCCCTTATGCAAATGTCCATTACTCGCAACTTTACCCAACGAACGGATGATATCTGCTTCGTACTGAGAATCCATGGTTTGATACGGATGAGCAAAGTCTCCCAACACTCCTAAACGAACAAAAGCATCCCGTTGAAGGGTGATCTGCTCCAACACATATTCTCGGCACTTTTTTCTGAACGTTTTAGGATCGACTTTAATCCCAGGCTTACCAATTTGTTTTTCGACATTTAGCTCAATGGGTAAACCATGACAATCCCAACCCGGAATATAAGGCGCATCAAAACCACTCATTATTTTGGATTTAATAATAAAGTCTTTTAAAATCTTATTGACCGCATGACCAATATGAATAGGGCCATTGGCATAGGGAGGCCCATCCGCTAAAATAAATTTGGGCTTTCCTTTTGCATTTGCTTTTAATCGCTCATAGAGTTGAATGTCTGCCCAACGCTGTAAAGCTTCTGGTTCCCGTTCAGCCAAATTGGCCTTCATGGGAAATGCTGTATTCGGAAGATTTAAACTCTCTTTATAATCTGTTGTCATGCGTTCACCTTACGACCTAACAAATGTTCTGCGACTGAAATTTTGCCTTCCATTAAGGCCTCTCGAATCCGCGTACTGCTGACTCTAACACCCTCATACAAAAAAGCCGGCATCACCGTCACACCAAAACCAAAATGACTCCCGGCTTGCTGTAACAGCGGAATGTTGCCCGCTCGATTTTTTCCAAATTTAAAATCATCTCCAACCACAATATGTTGCATGTTTAAACCACTCACCAATATTTTCTGGATAAAATCTTCGGGCGATAAAGATGCCATTTCAAAATTAAAGCGTAACACGCAGAGGATGTCGATGAACAGATCTTGCAATCGCTCCGTCTTCTCTCGAAATTGAGTCAAACGCTTCGGGGCCTTCTCTCTTAAAAAATACTCGCTCGGAGTTGGCTCGAACGTCACCACCGTTGCCAGGAAATGATGCTCTTTGGCATATTTTTTTACCGACTGAATGACATATTGATGGCCTAAATGTACGCCATCAAAGTTACCAATGGTCACCACACTGGGCTCTAAATCGTGTGTTTTAGAATGTACTCCGTAACGAATGAGTCTCATGGTTCTGCCCTGATCAAAAGATGATCCCACCTTAAACCCACGCCTAACAGTGTCACCAAATACGCACAACCACTGGCCACGATTAAAACAAACAGAGTGACTGCACGTTGGAAATTGTCAAAGTCAAACCAAGTGGCAAGCGGCGGATTCAGAAATACAATAACCCCAGCCATCACTGCCAACGCCACCAATAACCGAACCCCGAACATGCTCCAGCCCGCTTGAAGCCGATACAGCTTGCGAGTTAATAAGAAATACCCTAATAACCCAGCATTCAACAAAGCAGCCAGAGATGTCGCTAACGCAAGTCCTGCATGCGCCAGTGGCTTAATCAGGATGAGACTTAAAACGAGATTGGCAATCACCGTCACCATGGCAAATCTAACCGGCGTTTTAATGTCCTGTTTCGCATAAAAGGCTGAGGCAAAAATCTTCACCAGCATAAAGCCCATAATCCCCACAGCATAAGCGACTAAGCAGGTTTGACTCATCGTAACATCCCGTTCAGTAAAACGACCAGATTGAAATAACGTCGCTAATAACGGCCCTGCCAACAGCGCTAAGCCTAAAGCGGCCGGAAAACCCACCAACATCACCCAACGAATCCCCCAATCTAAGGTCGTTGAAAAATGCGTGTCTTCGTCTTTGGCGTGATGCCGAGATAATCGCGGCAAAACCACCGTTGCCAAAGCCACACCAAAACCTCCTAGCGGAAATTCCATTAACCTTTCTGCATAATATAACCAAGAAACACTGCCCACGGGTAAAAATGAGGCAAACACAGAACTTAACATCAAATTCAATTGATTCACCGAAACGCCCAATAAAGCCGGCAGCATTAACAACAAAATTCGTCTGACCCCAGGGTCTTGCCAGTTCCATTCAAACTTTGGAAACAAATGGATCTGTTGTAAAAAAGGGATCTGAAATAACAGTTGCACCACGCCGCCTAAAAACACCCCCCACGCCAATGCCATAATCGGCTGTGATAAAGTCGGAGCCAACCAAATCATCGCGATGATCATCATCACATTGAGAAAAACCGGGGTAAAAGCCGGCACTGCAAATCGTTCATAACAGTTTAAAATGCCGCCCGCGAAGGCGGTCAACGAAATAAACAACAAATAGGGAAAGGTGATCCGCAACATCTGTACCGATAAATCAAAGCGATCGCCGCTATCGCTCAAGGCAAAACCCGGTGCAAAAATCAGGATCAAAAGAGGAGCAGCAAGAACACCCACCACCGTCACACCAAACAAAATCAAGCTCAAACATCCGGAAACTCGATCAACCAACTGTTTAACCTCTGCCGCAGTTCGATTGGCTTTGTATTCGGATAACACCGGAACAAATGCCTGAGAAAATGCCCCTTCTGCAAATAATCGCCGCATAAAGTTAGGAATTTTAGATGCCACAATGAATGCATCATACCCTTGGCTCGCACCAAAAAAATGAGCTGCCACCATGTCTCGAATGAAACCCAAAATTCGAGAAATAAAAGTCATGCTGCCGACTAGCACGGTTGATTTTAAAAGTTGTTTGCTCATAACCTTAATACTTTTAGGATTTACCTCTTGTCTCGAATTGCTCATTAATAGTAACCTGGCCAACATCACATTGCTAGGCAAGATTCCCATGTTTCCAACGATTAAAGTCCTTCCCGGTTATCATAAGCGATTAGTAGCAGGCTATCCTTGGCTTTATGCCAATGAAATCCAACAAAGCCAATCAACTAAAAAATTAACGCCTGGCCAATGCGTCACCGTGGAATACCAAGGACAACCCTTAGCGGTAGGGTATTATAATCGACACTCGCTCATTTCTTTTCGAGTATTATCGCGGCTTCCCAAGACGCCCATAGACACCCGTTTTTTGAGTCAACGACTCGAAGCTGCACTAGAAATAAGAACTCGTTTCTTTCCTACCCCCTACTATCGCTTAATTCATGCAGAAGCCGATGGACTGCCGGGATTAATCATTGATCGATTTGATTCGGTTTTTGTGGTGCAAATTAATACGCAAGGTATGCACCAATTAAAACCACTCTTAATCGAAGCCTTACAAAACGTGTTTAATCCCAGCACGCTTTATTTTAAAAACGATTCTTCTATTCGCCAATTAGAAGATCTGCCCATCACAGAACCCGAGGTGATTGGACAACCTTTACCCTATCTCACGGTGATCGAAAACGATGTGGCTTTCAGAATTGACATGACATCCAGCCAAAAAACCGGTTGGTTTTATGATCATCGAGAGAATCGAAAAATGTTAGCCTCTTTGGCAAAAGACAAAACTGTCTTGGATTATTTTTGCTATAGCGGGGGTTTTAGTGTCCAAGCCGCAAAGCAGCAAGCAACCCGAGTGATTGGCATTGATCGCAGCGAAATAGCCTTAGAAAATGCCCGGTATTCTGCAAATTTAAATGGAGTTTCTGATCGTTGCCAATTCATCTGCCGAGATGTTTTTGAAGACATGGATGCCCGAATCGCTGCCAAAGAACAGTTTCAGATCCTCATTCTGGATCCCCCCGCCTTTGTTAAAAGCAAAAAAGATTTGGCGGCCGGTTTGCGAGGATACGAAAAATTACTGACCAAAGCGTGCCAATTACTCACCCCGCAAGGACTGTTATTCATTGCTTCCTGTTCTTATCATGTGAAAGAAAACGATCTAAACCATTGCCTAAACCGGGCATTATACAAAAGCCAACGAGAAGGACGTATCGTACAAACCTTAGGCGCTGGGTTTGATCATCCCAAACACCCGTTCTTAGAAGAGTCGAGTTATCTTAAAGGATTTTTGGTCTCTTTATTATAATCTAGCATTAATGCAGCATGGGCCAAACAAGTTATTAAGGCTGCCTAAGCCTCATTATGGGTGAACCTGGGCACAGCCCTTGACAAGCAGGCCCAACTTCCGCCAACATACGCGTTAGTTTGATTTTCCTAAATTGTTTAAACTAATTCGGAGTACTGACTTTGGCAAATACACGGCAAGCAAAAAAACGAGCACGACAAGGCGAAAAACGACGTCAACAAAATGCCAGCCAGCGCTCTACCATGCGTACCTATATCAAGCGCGTCATCAAGACAGCTGCCGAAGGAAAAGCCGAAGCTGCCCAAGCCGAATACCGTTTAATGACCTCAATGGTCGACCGTTTAGTGACTAAAGGCTTGATCCACAAAAACAAAGCGGCTAGGCATAAAAGTCGCCTAAATGCCCGAATCAAAGCCATCACAGCTTAACCGGGATCAGAATCCATATCAGGCTCTCGCAAAAGCGATTCTTTGCTGTCTTGCCTGAGTTCTTCTAAACGCTGCATCAACACAAAACAGAGTTTTTCTGTGCCGTTTTTCTGTAAACCAGAGATTTGAAAAACCCGTCCTCCCCACTGCATCCCTATGACGATCTCTTGGCACCGTTGCTCGCGCTCATCCTCTGGTAATAAATCAATTTTGTTTAACACCAACCATCGTTCGCAAGATGCCAGTTGTGGGCTGAATTTTTCAAGCTCTTTGCTAATTGCCTGGGCCCGTTCGATGGGATCCGTTTCATCAAAGGGAGCCACATCCACAAAATGCAAAATTAATCGAGTACGGGTTAAATGTTTTAAAAACCGCAATCCAAGACCGGCCCCTTCTGCAGCGCCTTCTACAACCCCTGGCATGTCGGCAATCACAAAACTCTGATTAGGACCGATGGAAACCACACCCAAATGCGGATGAAGCGTCGTAAAGGGATAATCTGCTACCTTCGGAGTGGCAGCCGAAACTGACCGAATAAACGTAGATTTCCCGGCATTTGGCAAACCCAGCAATCCCACATCGGCTAATAACTTTAACTCTAAGCGCAACCGACGCAGATCACCGGGACGGCCTTTTGTGGTTTTGCGGGGCGCTTGGTTACGACTGGTTTTGAATCGGGCATTGCCAAAGCCATGGAAGCCTCCTTGGGCAACCAACAACCTATCCTTAGGTTTAACCAAATCCCCAATTTGCTCATGAGTGTCGGCGTCCCACACGACTGTCCCGACAGGGACTGTTAACACCAGATCTTCGCCTCCTTTCCCTGTACACTCACTCCCCATGCCATGCTGGCCGTTTTGAGCCTTGTGATGTTGATGAAATCGATAATCAATGAGGGTATTGAGATCTGAATTGGCTTCTAGATAGATACTGCCGCCGTCTCCGCCATCTCCGCCATTGGGACCCCCAAAACGGATAAATTTTTCACGACGAAAGCTCAAGCAGCCATCACCGCCTTTCCCCGCTTGTACGGTTATTGTGGCTTCATCAACAAATTTCATGGGAGCCTCAAAAGGATATTAGAAAACGAAAAGAGACCCTGAAAAGGGTCTCTGTGAAACTTCGACAGTAACAGAACTTAAGCGGCCGCGGTGGTCTCGGCAGCGACGGGAACAATATTCACATAACAACGACGCTTAGGACCTTTGATCTGGAATTTAACAAATCCTGCGGCCTTCGCAAATAAGGTATCGTCTTTTCCTCGCCCAACATTCAAACCTGGGTGATAACGGGTCCCGCGTTGACGAACCAAAATATTGCCCGCCTTCACTAATTGACCACCAAACCGTTTAATGCCTAATCGTTGTGAGTGGGAGTCTCTACCATTTCGTGTACTACCACCCGCCTTCTTATGTGCCATTTATTTCACTCCACTCAAGCTGCTTTGATCCCGGTGATCTTGATTTCGGTAAACCACTGACGGTGGCCCATTCTTTTCATGTGATGCTTGCGGCGTTTTATTTTAATGATTCTAATTTTATCCGCACGACCACGCCGAACCACATCGGCTTTGACCGTACACCCTGAAAGATACGGTTCACCAATTTTGACTTGTTCCCCATCGGCTATCATAAGTACCTTATCAAACTCAATTGAGTGATTGTCCCCTACTTCCAATTTTTCAATTTTGAGTAGCTGACCTTCTTGCACTCGATATTGCTTACCGCCGGTAACGATAACCGCATACATCATTTTGAACCCCACCAAGACTAAAAACTTTAATATTCTAAGGGATAACATGTTACGAAAAAGATGGCAAACTGGCAAGGGATATTTTGTTAACCAGTTAGGCCCTTGAAATCGCAAATGCTTAAGCTGTATATTCAGCCCCTTATCAGGAAAAAAAACAAGTATGCAGCTAGATTCAATTCGGTCTTTAGTAGAAGAGGATTTTCAAGCGGTTGACCACTTGATTTCCGCAGCTTTTCAATCCAAAGCAAGTATTATAAATAACTTAGGGAACTATATTACCCAAAGCGGCGGCAAGCGCATCCGACCCTTGGTCGTTCTGCTATTAACCAAAGCCTGCCAATATTCTGGTCATCAGCACACAACACTCGCAGCCATTATCGAATTAATTCATACCGCCACCCTGCTACACGACGATGTCGTTGATAACGCACCCTTCAGACGCGGAAAAGAAACCGCCAATTCCAAATGGGGGAATGAAGCGGCAGTATTAGTCGGGGACTATTTGTATTCCAAAGCATTTCAAATGTTGGCGGCATTTGATCGCCCTGCCATTATGAATTTATTAACAGATGCAACCAATACCATGGCAGAAGGAGAAGCTCTCCAATTGTTAGAGCGATACAATGCCAATATCACCGAACAAGATTACCTCAATATTATTCGCTGTAAAACAGCGAAACTGTTTGAAGTTTCTGCTCAACTGAGTGGTATTTTGAGTCAAGTTAATCCCACTCTGGAATTGGCACTGGCCGAATATGGTCTGCATCTGGGAACCGCCTTTCAATTGATGGACGACATCCTGGATTACGACGCTTCTCTAGAATCTACCGGTAAAAAAATTGGCAATGATCTCGCAGAAGGTAAGGTTACACTGCCTCTGATCTATATTCTGCAAAATGGCAAAAAAGAAGAAATGCAAATCATTCAAACAGCTATCCAAGAAGGCGGGTATCACCACTTGCCTATTATCCAAGAAATCATTCTTTCCAGCGGGGCAATCGACCATACCAAACGCTTGGCTAAAGTGGAAGCCGCAAAAGCCAAGGCGGCTTTGGCTCAACTTAAACCCTCAAGCTATTGCGAGGCTGCCATTACCCTCGCAGATTTTGCCATTGAACGGGATTACTAAGAACGAGATAACTCAACAGAATTGCCAGTACTTAGCCACAACACCCCCTCGGTCACAATATAATCCCCATGGTCTATTGCCTGTTTGAGCCGTTTCTTGTATGGTTGCAAAGTATTTTTAAAAGAATCGGGGTGTAGCTCAGCCTGGTAGAGCACTGCCTTCGGGAGGCAGGGGTCGCGAGTTCAAATCCTGTCACCCCGACCAATGAAATCAAAAAGTTATAGCGATTTTCTAAAAGAAAAAAAGAATCAGAATCTTCTGTAAGTCCACCGTAAGTCCAAAATTTCAATAGGCTATATTCTTCTAAAGAGCGGTAAGAGACTAAAAATGAGTAAAAAATACAAAGGAAAGACGTGTATATAGTTTCGACAAACATAATTACACTTCTGACAAAAACAACTTGGTGACTGGCTCATCAACGCCTTAGAAAAATGTGACTCTCTGCTAAGGGTATTGAGCGCCTCGTGAAACTTTGTAACATCTCTATAACATAATTAAAGATTCAACAATTATCTTTGCATCGACTGTCTCGACCAATAATCCACACTTGCTTCATCACGCAAAAAATTTTACATCTATCAACGACTATATGTGGCGGACAGAGCAGGTGGATAGAGGAAGGTAAGAACGCTTAAACCTGCCAAACCTGTTTTCATCATCTTGATGTTTATCCTGCCATTCTCCACTGAGCTGTTCAAATGCAAAAAGTAGAGATTTATTATCTTTTCTTTAGGAGAAGCTACCGGTTACCTGTGGATCCCCGCTTTTTACAACCTAGCCCCTGGCAACCTTCACATCAAGCAGAACGGCATAATTAATCTTCTAACTTGAATTAATCTTTTATCTTAAACCAATTGTATGATTGATGCATGGTCTGGTTCTTGAGTACTCATCGCCATTAAATTTCCCCTCATGACGCCCTCCTTAGAACTTTTTTTGATGGGGTGGTCTATTAAGGTGAGCGCTAATTTTTCTTTTTAATACTATTTTGGAACAGGAGGGGTATGTTAGAAGAAGAAAATGCAGAAAAAATGCCCCCTAGGGTACAAGAGGTTGCCAAGAAAGCATTAGAAGCACTTGCAGCACAAGATGCGGAGTATTATAAGAAATTAACTGAGGAATATGGCCTTAATGCTGAAGCAGTAGCCCAGTATGCATGGAAATTTTATCAAGAAAGTTATTATCTAGATGAAAAACCAGAAAATGCGAGGGGGCGGGCTAAGGCTCTTGTTTCAGAAGAACTGTTAGCTCAGCCAAGAAAAAAAAATAAATATCTTAATTTTGACGATTTCTTAAATAAACATTTTTCGTCTCCATCTAAGCCAGGAGAACCTAAAGGCGATGGGCTGGAGAATTATATTCAGTATTTAATAAAGGAGCAAAAATATGCAGTGAGTACGATTGATGCCGGTTCCGATAACCCCTTCTTGGGTCTTATGTTGGGAATTTATCGACATGGTTATATTACTATTTACGATTCTCCTTTTAAAAATGATAAAAGTACTAAAACGCATAAAGCAGATAATCATGAAATTTTAGAATTAAATCCAGGGAGTCGAACAAATGAAAGTACTGGCAAGAAGGTAACATCTCAAGTTCGCTTTGTACCTGGTATTGTTACCATGGCGTTACATTTATCGGGTAGAGAACGCTTAGATAGCGGTGAATATGCTTTAAAGCATTATCGTCCTTGGGTGAATGACTGTCAAACTTATTTTAAACATACACAAGAGGGGATGAATGAGCTGCTGGATGAACCTTTGAAGCAGAAGGTAATTGACCATTTCCGATATCGCCCTGAAATGGCTGAACAACAGGTCCAATGGTTAATAAGGCAAGAAGGCAAACATTTGGATCCAGATGCATTGTCTAAAATGTTTAGAGTGGGTAGAAAAGGCCTGGAAGTGGTTGGGGGAGTGACACCCGAAACGAAAGAAAATTTTAGAAATAGAAAAGAAGACAGACTTAAGGGTGATAGCCCTAAGATAAAAGATTTGCCTAGTTATTACGTTTGGGTTGTGGGGACACAATTTATTAGAAGCATTTTGGATAGAGCAAAAGAACATATTAAATATGAAAAAGCTAAATACGATACTAAGGGCGCCGCCCGAGCTGTGATCACACAGTTGGCCAAACAAAATGGTTTTATACACGAAATGGGCAACGTGCTTTTTTTCGATAGTTTGAATATGGCAGATAAAACCATGCCAGCGCCACCGTCAGACTTATTAGAAAATATTCAGGCCTCTTGTTGTTCAATACAAAGAAAAGGATTGGTCTTGTCAGCACTGTTGTCAGCAGTAAACAAGTCAAAGGCAGGACCTTTTGATCATCAGCGGGATATGAAGATAGATAGAGCGATTCAAGAAATAAATCGAGAGTATGACAAATTAATCAACGAAATTGCTGATTTACGCGCTTCTGACTATGGAAGACATTGCAACCCACAATATCAAAGAAATATGGAAAATGCGATAAAAGATCTTCGGAAACATAAAAAAACTTTAAATAAAAAAATAGAGCCTGTATTAAATATAGGTGTTATGCATAAAGAAACACCAAAGCAAGCAGGCGAAGTACAGAAACTGGGGGCTAAAATACGCGATTTGCATGATCAGTTGCATCATCATCATGTACAGAAGCAGAAGCACGGGGCTTCGCATTCTAGCACGAGCCATAAACATGGCCACCCTCGTGTTTATCATCATTCTTTTCAGCATCACGTACAGAAACAGAAGCACGGGTCTTTGCATTCTGGCAGTGGCCATAAACATGAACCCTCAGCAAAATCTGTGGATCATCATCGAGAAGACCCAACTAAAACTAAAAAGAAGAGGCAGTGATATATTGATGCCCTCATCCGCCCTTCGGGCACCTTCTCCCAAATAAATTTGGGAGAAGGACTCCACTTCCCATAAATACCCGAAACAAGTTGGTTAAATTAATATTATGTATAACTCTTAGTTTCCCGAGCCTTCACCACCCACTAGAATGGTCTATATTAAATACAATATCGCCAGTTTGTGACCTTCCAGGGAACGAAAAAAATTCTTTTACTTTTAGAGGAACAAGGGAAACCACCGGATGCGGAAAATCTTATATCCCCTGAGCTTAATGGCATTCCTTTTCTTTTCCTCCCTGCTCCTGCTCCCTGATAAAATCCAATCCAAAGTCAGCGATGTATTTTACGGAACTCTATTTGCCCCCGTCTATCAAACCGTCATCAGCCCCATCCTTGCCACCTGCCCCTTCCAACACTCTAAACTCGCCTGCCAATTAAATGATTGGGAAAGCATTAAATCCAGTTGTTTTATCAATGGGGCGGTCTTACAGGATAAGTTGAAGAAAGGGTTACCCCAATGGGCGATGGATCAAATCCAAGAAGATTTATCTCACTTTCCCGTCATTAAAAAAACAGAATTACGAAAGGTTTTAAATGAAAATGCGCCCCAGAACACCCTCAGCCTATTCCAGATCAAAAACAAAAAAGTGATTGCCAGTTCTAATGTACAATTGCACATGGAAAGTAACCGCGCTCATAAAGTTATTCTATATGCAGTAGAGTATCTCGCCCAAAAAGGCTATATCCCGGACACCGAATTTGTCCTAGCACTCGCTGATAACTATACCCCGATCAATGAGAGATCTATCCCGATTTTTACCTTTGCAAAAGATCAGAACATTCCTGTTGAAAAAGATCTGATCCTGATCCCAGATTGGCAGAATTTAGGATCCACGCCGAATTTAAGACAACGCATTCGATCCGCAAATCAACTGACTCCCTGGGGGGACAAAAAGAGCGTGCTGTTCTGGCGGGGTGGCAAACTTGATAGTACTGGCTTTCGTAAAAGGCTGGTTTCGTTTTCTAAAGAGCACCCAACCTTAATCGATGCCGAATTTGTCACCCATTATGGCAAAAAGAAAGATGTTCACAGCTTTATCAAACCAGAGGACCATCTAAAATACAAATATTTAGCCTCCGTCGATGGACAACGGTGCTCGTGGGAACGTTTGATTTGGCATTTACATTCCAATAGCTTGGTTTTTAAACATCTGAGTAGTCAGACACAATGGTTCTACAAAGGAATCAAACCTTTTGAACATTACATCCCTATGACCGATGAAAATTCCATCCTAACAAATATCACTTGGGCAGAGAATCATCCCCAGGAAGTCCAATCCATTATTCACAATGCAACCACTTTTGTCGAGGAAAATTTACAATTGGAAGATATATACCATTATATAGCTGTTTTACTGCAAGAATACCATAAGAGATTACAACAATAATCCAAAAAATTGATGTTAACCTCAGCAAAGCGACTGAAACAGAAGATTCCAGGGAGGATCGGTGAAAAACAAAAAGGATAAGTTCTTTTACGCATTAAGCTTATCCCTAGTATTATTCTTTTCGCTCTATTTATGTTTACCTGATAAAGCCCAATTAAATGTTGGGCAGTTTGTTTCACACACCATACCACGTTCATTGTATAAAACTTTTATTTCTCCTGTCATGCGTCTGTGTCCCCTTCAGAAATCCAATATCTCTTGCATGCTTAATTTTGACAAAGAACCCGTTAATCCCAGTTGTTTCATAAACGAAGCTGTATTACAAGACAAAATACGACGTGGACCACCCCAATGGGCCAGGGAGCAAATTCAACAGGATCTGTCGAGTTTTGAAACCGTCTCCAGGGCTAATCTGGAGAAATATTATCGGCAACACAACAAACCACGATATATGGTTGCAAAAATTCAAATTAAAAACAATAAAGTCAATATGACCACCAATGTAAATCATTACAGCGCCGATGTTATGCAAAATGTCTTGGAATATCTGGCTAAAAAAAACTATCTCCCTGAAACAGAGTTTATTGTTGTACTCGATGATTATTACATACCCAACGACAGTAAAAAAATTCCTTTTTTCACTTTCGCTAAAGATTTGGATGTGCCCGTCGAAAAAGATTTGATCCTAATCCCAGACTGGCAAAACCTAGCCTCGGCACCCAGTTTAAGGCAAAAGATCCGAGCTGCGAAGCAACTGATTACTTGGCATGATAAAGAAAATAAACTGTTTTGGCGTGGAGGAAGATGGGATAGCACCGGTTTTCGTGATAAGTTCATTGCATTTTCGAAAAAGCATCCTGAGCAAATTGATGCTGAGTATATTGAAACCTATTACACCAAAGACAAGCGCTTTGTGAACCCGGAAGATCATTTGAAATACAAGTACTTGATCTCAATCGATGGGCAACGGTGTTCCTGGGAACGTTTAATTTGGCATTTGCACTCAAATAGTCTGGTACTTAAGCATCAAAGCAATCAAATACAGTGGTTCTATAAAGGCATTAGTCCCTATACACACTATATTCCGATTACCGATGAAAATTCCATCTTAAGTAATATGGCTTGGGCAGAGCAAAACCCCAAGGAAGTCCAAACGATTATTGACAACGCATCCACATTTGTTGAAGAAAACCTACAATTAGAAGATATGTATCACTATATCGTGGTTTTATTACAGGAGTACCATAAGAAATTAGGGCCTTAATCGTAACTGTTTACGCACTGTCATTTCCATGGAAATGATTCCCGTGAAAGCGGGAATCTAGGTTTTTAAAAGGTTTTTTTTGGATCCTCGCTTTCGCAGGAATGACGGCTCCAAAATAGAACCTTTGATATTAAGCTTTTTAGGTGCATGAGTAGTTACCCTTAATCTATAATTAAGCATATTGAGATTGAACAGTTTATTACCAACCATCCAGGGGGAAACAGGGTAAATCAGGATGAAGAAGATCTTTTACACGCTCAGCATCACATTGATGTTATTTTTTTCAACTGCATTTTTCCTGCCAGAAGATATTAAGTTCAACATCGATAAATTTATTTTTGGATCCATTCCACAAACAGTCTATGAAACCATTATCTCTCCCGTCGTGTCTTTGTGCCCCTTCCAACAGTCCAAATTAGCTTGTATGTTAGAGATTGAAGGAGAACCCATTAACCCAACCTGTTTCCTTGATGAAACGCTCTTTAAAAATAAAATGCAACAGAGATTACCTAAATGGGCAAATGAACAAATTCAACAAGATCTTTCCAAATTTAAAACCATTAGTACGGCAGAGTTAAAACAATATTTTACAAGAAGCAACCAGGCTGAACGAGGCGCTGTATGGGTCCAAGTCAAGGACAAGAAAGTCAATATTACCTACAGCATTCCAGACTCCTCGGCCCAAAAACAGATGAGCCAAAGACACGGTGGTGGGGTCATCCATTATGTCTTAGATTACTTGGCTAAAAATGAATATATCCCAGACACCGAATTTATTTTGGCCCTGGGTGATTTTTATGTGCCGCTCGATAATCAAACCATCCCTGTTTTTACTTTCGCAAAAGATTTAAATGTGGCTGTTGAAAAAGACTTTATCCTTATTCCCGACTGGCAAAACTTAGGATCCACCCCGAATATACGACAAAGGATACGAGATGCCAATCAACTGAATCCTTGGAAAAACAAAAAAAATCAACTGTTTTGGCGCGGAGGAAAATTGGACAGCTCTGGGTTCCGTAAGAAGTTTATTGCATTTGCGAAAGAACATCCAGAATTGATCGATGCTGAATTTGTCGGAACTTATGGTAATGGCACAAAAATTGATAAGCGTTTTGTGACTCCTGAAGATCATTTAGGCTATAAATATCTAATATCCATTGATGGTCAACGATGTTCCTGGGAACGATTGATTTGGCATTTACATTCTAACAGTCTGACCTTCAAACACCAGACCAAACAAATACAATGGTTTTACAACGGAATCAAACCCTTTGAGCATTTTATTCCAGTTACTGATGAGCAGTCTATCTTAACGAACATGGATTGGGCCAAAGAACATCCTAACGAGGTTCAAACCATTATTCACAATGCCTCGACTTTTGTGGAAAATAATTTAAGCTTAGAAGATATGTATCATTATATTACTGTTTTATTGAGAGAATACCATAAAAAACTACAGGAATAAAGTTCATATGGCGGTTACAACGACGTTAATGACTTAAACACTAGGTTGCTAAAAATGAGCCAAGCATTTCGTTAAAACGAGGGGACTTTGAATGAAAAAAAAATTATATGTGTTTGCCTGTATAACCATCCCACTTTTTTCTGCTACCCATTTTCTTCCAGAAAAAGTTCAATTACCTATCGGTCGTTTTTTGGATGATACTAAAAATATTTTCTACAATACCTACTACAATGCCTATGTTTCACCCTATCTTCTTTCATGCGCATTCCAACAGTCAAAATTGGCTTGCATGCAAGCTTTTAACGAACACCCTATCAACCCGAACTGTTTCATTGATGAGGAACTACTGAAACACAAAATGAGTCAAGGTCTACCCAAATGGGCACTAACACAGATCCAACAAGATCTATCTACATTTGGATCAATTTCCAAAGCAGATTTAAAACGATACTTGATAGAAAACAACACTACCGAAAATGCCCTAATGAGAATACAAGTTAAAAACAAAAAAATAACTGTTACCTATAATAATCCCAAACATCGACTTAAAAACAAAATAAGCCTATCTCACACGGCAGGAACCATTCAACTTGTCATAAAATATCTAGCAAAAAATGGATACATCCCAGACTCGGACTTCATTCTTGCCATTGGCGATTTTTATGAGCCTATAAATGACCAACCTGTTCCCATTTTTACTTTCGCAAAAAATCTGGACATTCCCGTTGAAAGAAGTTTGATCTTAATCCCGGACTGGCAAAACTTAGGTTCGGCGCGTGATTTAAGACAACGCATCAGAAACACCAAAAAACTCATTGCTTGGAACGACAAAAAAAATCAGTTGTTTTGGCGTGGTGGAAAGCTAGATAGTACTGGTTTTCGCAAAAAGTTCATCGCTTTTTCAGAGAATTATCCAAGTTTGATTGATGCTCAATATGTCAACACTTATGGCCAAGGAGCAAAACCAAATAAGCGCTTCGTGAGCCCTGAGGAACACTTAAACTATAAATATCTAATATCCATCGATGGATTGCGGTGCTCTTGGGAACGTTTGATCTGGCATTTACATTCCAATAGCTTGATTTTTAAGCACCAAACCAATCAAATACAATGGTACTATAATGGGATAAAGCCTTATGAGCATTATATTCCAATCACTGATGAACATTCCATTTTAGCCAGTATTGCTTGGGCCGAAAATCATCCACACGAGGTTCAAACGATTATTCACAATGCTTCGACTTTTGTTGAAGATAATTTAAGCTTAGAAGATATGTATCATTATATTGCTGTTCTATTGCAAGAATATCACAAAAAACTTGCCGATTAACTCTATAACCCAAGATAAATGCGGGCATATTTTTGGTGCAATATCCACCAAAAAATATAGATAACTTACTTTTTCTCTGGATTAATCATGGACGATCCCCCCCTTGATTTGCTATTCTATCCCCCAGAGAGACCTCCGTACCGTTAACCATAAAGCGTATGAAAAATATCCTAACAACCCTTAAAATTCTCATTAGCATTGCTTGTTTATATTTAACCCTAGCGAAAATCGATTTTAAATCAACAGGCCACTTTCTATATTCTCACAGTGGCATGATAGTATTAATAAATGGAATAGTCATCGCCTGGTTACAGATGCTGTTCTCGTCCTTACGCCTGACAACTCTACTAAAAAATACTTCTGTTAATTTGAGCTTTATAGAAGGATTCAAAATTACCATAATTGGAAGTTTTTTTTCTCAGACCGTTTTATCGTTTCTGAGTGGCGATGCGCTACGCGTGTGGTATCTCCAACGAACAGGAATACAGTTAAAAACCTCAGCCAATATTATCATCATCGATCGGTTAACAGGTTTACTGGCATTAGTAATCCTAATTTTATGCTCCCTTCCCTTTCTTCTCAATCTTGCCTCGATACCTAACCAACTCGAGATATTATTCAGCGTTTTTGGAGGTATCGTCTTTGCTTTAATTTCTTTGAGTGTTTGCATAAAAAAATACAGCCATCGCCTTAAATATCAATGGCTGTCTGATTTCATCGATTTAGCCAAGAAAATCTTTTTGCATTCTTACCAAAGTTTCAGTGGATTGTTTGCCTTAAGTTTTATGATCCACCTTTGTAATATAGCAACCATCTATCTCTTTATGAACTGCTTCCAGCTTCCTGTTAGCCTCATGGAATGTTCAATCATTATGATCCCCGTCATGCTTTTGATGATGATGCCCATTTCGGTGGGTGGATGGGGTATCCGAGAAGGGAGCATGATGATTGGTTTTGGATTGATTGGTTTGCCTGCTGAACCCGTCTTAGCGGCTTCAATCATCTTGGGTCTCAGCCAATTAATTGCGGCTTTGCCAGGTGCGCTCTTATTTTTATTCCAGCGCAGCCTGAACTTGATTAAAGCCAATCACTTTTAGCCTTTCACCAAATACGACCCCAGACTGTTTGGGGCCAACATCAGAATAAATAAATTACCCCTAAGCTAAAGGCATTCGAACTATAATCGCCCAACAATTTGAAGGATTGATTTGGTTGTAAATTGAGACCATTCCCTAAACGAATATAACGGTAACTCAAGTCCATATACCAGTGGGAAAAGATCCCAATTCGCATCCCAGCTCCCAAAGCCCAAGAAATTCTCAAAGCACGCTGTGTGTTCGAAGCACCTGCTGACGGCGCTGGCGTTAATGTTGCTTGAATACTATTCACCGATACCCCTATGCCGCCTGTCACATAAGGCTTAAATCGCTCTAATGCAGCAAAATCATAATAAACATTCGCAAGAACCGTATTATTCTTAATGATCGCATCCAGTTCTCGCGGTGTTACCCCTGCTCCAGACAGAACAGGACTGGCTGAATAATTTAAATTCTTATTCACCAAATATTCCAAATCGCCCCGAAAATTTTCCGACCAACTATATCCAATCGCAAGCTCCAAACCACTTAAGTTATCGGTTGTTCGCTTTTTATTAATCGCTCCACCCGAATCGCTTCCAGCCGAATGATTTCGTAAATTTTCAAAAGTCAAAGAGCTAAAGTTCATTCTGACTCGACCATAGTAGCGCTCCTCGAGCCGCTCAGGCAGCAGTGCCGCCAAATCTTGTTGCTCTTGAGCAGAAATCGCGCTCCCGCCTGTAATAGCATTATGAAAGCTCCCAGTTTGGGCATTCCCATAATCATCCGAAGGAGGGGTATTATCGATCACATCAAAATCTGCCCATACAGGCCAGGCGAGACTATTTAAAATCAACAACACGAATAAACATCGACGATTCATTCTCATACAGTCTCCATTTTTTCCATCACTCGATCACGCATTTCCTTTCCAGGTTTAAAATGAATCGAATATTTAGCCTCTTTACGAATGTACGCTCCAGTCTTAGGATTTCTTGCCATCCGAGCCGGGCGAAAACGAACCGAAAAACTCCCAAATCCTCTGATTTCAATTCGCTGTCCCTGTCCTAATGCTTCTGCCATACCATCCAATATATACTTAACGGCAGTTTCCATATCTTTTTCAGACAAATGACTTTGTTTGGCCGACATAACTTGAATCAGTTCCGATCGTGTCATATCAATGCTCCTCACAGTACCTCTTTATTATATTACAACAGGACACGGTCTCTAACACGGTTAAATTAACCTCTCGATAGTTAGTTTATTCACAAATTTGCATTATCTTTTTTTTGTCTATACTCATGGGATACCGTTTGAAATCTTGCCTAAACCCATATAGTATTGAATCTATCTCAAGGAATGAGAATCGTCACAGAGCGGAGGGAATAATATGCTCAAAGATTGGGACAAGTCTATTGATGTCGCGGATATTGAAGAAATCGTTATTGAAGAAATCGAAGAAGAGGATGAAGATCCCGCCGTTGATGACACTGCTGCCGATGAATCAGAAATTGAAGCTGAATTGTCTGAACCAGAAGTCGAGTGGGATGTCAGTGAAGACAAAGTTTCTTACAAAAGCCGCAAACAAGATTCTGATCCAACCCAACTTTACTTAGTTGAAATTGGTGCATCCCCTTTACTCACTGCCGAAGAAGAAGTCTACTATGCACGCCTGACCCGCAAAGGTGACGAGTCGGCCCGCAACCATATGGTCAAGTGTAACCTGAGGCTAGTGGTTAAAATTGCCCGTCGTTATTTAAACCGGGGATTATCTTTATTAGATTTAGTCGAAGAAGGGAACTTGGGTCTCATCCGTGCGGTGGAGAAGTTCGATCCCGAAAGAGGCTTTCGGTTTTCCACCTATGCCACTTGGTGGATCCGACAAAATATTGAGCGCGCAATTATGAACCAAACGCGTACCATTCGGTTACCCATTCACATCATCAAAGAACTGAATGTTTATTTACGCAAAGCCCGTGAAATTACCCAGCAACTCGATCATGAACCCACTTTCGAAGATATTGCCAAAGCGTTGTCAAAAGCGCCTGAAGACGTGAATCGGCTGCTTCGCTTGAATGAGCGTACACTTTCCGTGGACACTCCCATGGGAGACGATACCGAGAAACCACTCTTAGAAGCACTGGCCGATCATAATTCGGAAGGGCCTGCTGAGATTCTCGAAGACAAGAATATGAAAGGTCAATTAGAAGAATGCTTAAGTTTACTCAACGAAAAACAACGCTCGATCTTATCCAGACGTTTTGGCTTAAGAGGCTTTGAAGAAGCGACCCTGGAAGAAGTGGGCGCAGAGGTCGGCCTAACCCGTGAAAGAGTCCGGCAGATTCAGGTCGAAGCCTTAAAATTACTTCGTTCTATTATGGAAGACAGAGGCATTCAGGCAGAAACAGTCTTTTATTAAGGCTAATCGTCAATTTTTAGAGTTAATTGGCTAAATTTTTCCAGACGACAACTTTAGCTAACCACACTAAAAAAAGCACGAGTAATGCCGTAAGGCAGACCGCTGTAATGGCATAGACCCACCAAGGCTGTCCGTGTTGAAAGTCGCGTTCCCGCACGACACTGCTTTGCACCCCAAAAAATGCCCCTAACACACTGATCAAAACCTGCCAAAAATTCGGTTTGGATTTGTCGTTAATTGTCTTCTCCTACCCAGCTTTGAGATTGTGGTTTACAATGTTAATTAAAGTTTAAGAGGAGATCCCGAGCATGTCTAATCGACTATTAGAGAAATTGGAAACCAAATTAGATGAGGTTATTGAAACCATTGAGATTTTACGCCTACAAGTCGAAGAGCTAGAGGAAAAAAATACCCTATTAAGCGAAGAAAATTCCACTTTAAAAGGTCGTCAGGTCCAATGGGAGCAAGGACTCACTACCTTGCTAAACAAACTTGATAACGTCACTCCTGGGTCCGATAAAACGGAGTCACATTCCACAGAGGATTTTGAAGCCGAAGAAAATGAGGCAATATACAGCGTTTGATAGGTTGATTGGCCGGGTCAATAAAATTATTCAGGCCATCCCCTCCTCCGCACCGAATGAATCCTCCGAAATGACTTTGGTTGAGTCCAATGGCATCGAGGCGGATATTCTCTTGTCCCCCAGTGAGAAAGCGCATTCTGGCGCTTTAATGCGCGTGAATCACTGCGGCGAAGTGTCGGCTCAAGCCTTATACCTCGGTCAAGCCTTGGTCGCACGCAATCACGATTTAGCTGAACAACTTTACCATGCGGCCAATGAAGAACAAGTTCATTTGGAATGGTGCAGCGATCGAATTCAGGCACTGGGTTCACGCAAAAGTTATTTGAATCCCGTGTGGGCTATCGGCTCATTCACCATTGGAGTCGTTGCAGGGTTGTTCGGAGATAAGATCAGTTTGGGCTTTATGGCAGAAACAGAAAAACAAGTGTCGGAACACTTAGAGTCACATTTAAGCAAAATTTCTCCCTTAGATCACGAAAGTAAATGGATTTTGCAGCGCATGAAAGAGGACGAAGCCAAACACGCCGATAATGCCAGGGAACTGGGTGGCATTCCATTACCTACCCCTGTTCAAAAAGGAATGGCAGGAATGGCTAAAATCATGACGACAACTGCTTATTATTTCTAAGTCGCATGATCCATTTTTGCCCGATGAGCATCTGTAAGGTCGGCCTCCCCGTCATCATCCGACAACCCATCAAGCTGGATGGTGTTAATTAAAGCTGCGGCTTTTGCCTTTAACTTCTGCCTCAGATCATCAGGCAAACTGGGTGCACTCCAAGAGAGCACTGTGCCTATTAGCCCTTTTCCAGTCTTTTCTTGTTCCTTTACCCATGCAGCCTCAAAATCCTGCCCCAAAAAAGCACCTTCGGTTAATAACAGGGTAGTAACTTTAACCGCATTATGCGCCACAGCTATTACCAGTGGAGAGTTATCTCCTTTTTCGGTTAAACCTAAGCGTGTAAAATCATCTATTGATTGAAGACAACATAGCATTAACGCTTCATCATCCCTTCTTGCCGCTTTTCTAAAAATCTTTCGCAAAATGGTTTGATTATCTGAAGACAAAACTGATTCAGAGACTCGAGCCACCAATTTAACCGTCAACTGATCATTCCCTAATTGTTTTATCTCCTGCACTAATGCATTGATCATCTGCCCCAAATAAGTATGCAATTCATTTATTGCAAACAATGAAAATAAATCGGCTTCTTTCTCTGGTTCGTGTTCTGCCACAAACCTCAAAACATCACACAACCGCCGAACACTCTGCTCATCCTTCGGTAAGAACTGTAAAACGGACGAAATTTGTTGCAGTAATACACGATATTGAGCGCAAATCGAATCTGTCGGGCTTTGTTTTTTGCCAGAAACCACCTGTATGGCAAGCAAAACATCGATTGTTCTGTGAGGGACTCTCTTCCTCAATACCGCTGCGGCATTTAATTCACTAAAAGTTAATGCAATGTTCAGAAAATGTTCTATATCAGCTGGTTGTAAAAAACCAACCACATTTAACAGCTTGCTTAAATTTTCACTCTCATTTAATCGCACCGATTGCTCTAGCAAGCTTATATAAGTAGATTTGTTGGTTGCTGCCTCTCCACCTGAAAAAAACGAGGCTCCCTGTTGAGAAATGACCCGAAATAAACCAGCGAGTATTGTTTGATAAATACCCAGTGCCTGACCTTTTATTGAATCAACATCCAAATTATTTGTGGGATCTGGTTTTTGCAACAACATAGCTTGAACCAGTATGCAAATTTCTATTAAACAACCAAGGCTAATTTTTTCCGAAAATTTCGCGGGTCTCAATAGAAGGGCCGTACCATTTGTTTCCCCTAAGATTATTTCAACCACTTTGCCATTTAGCATTAAAGCAGCCGCACGGAGTATCCATTCAAAATTGAATCTGCTATAAATGTGTTCTTGAGAGAGAAATAATAAAGCTTTAGGATCTTTATCTCCGACCAAACAGACAACTGCTTTCGTCAGAAAAGGCTCGTCTTCTGGGAGATAATCTCTGTATGCCACTTCGTTTTCGAGAGACATCCGGATCAAATCATCATAGAAGTCTCGATACAGAATTAATTTCGCAGAATCCTTCCTGAAACCAAAATCAACTTGAGCAATCACCAAAACTCTTAAATATAAACCTATGGGTTGTCCAGCAAGCAATCCGGTCACCATTTCAGGCTGGGCCACTTCAAAAGCAACTCGAATTAATCCGATTCTTTCCTCTGGCTTCAACCTAGAATGCGTACTGCGACGAGAAATAAAGTGAAAAAACCCCTCTTTTTCCTTACCCCGAATCAGCGCTTCTAACAGTTTCAAGAATTTCTGCTGATCATTGAGCTCTGGGCTTAGTTCATCGTTTGGCTGTAGAATTCCCAATAACGCATCGCGAACCTCAGAATAGCCGGCACTTTGCCATTCACGTTCTTTTGTCTCTGACACCAAATACACTAAATGATCGTTTGAGCCTTCTGAACCTGCTGCAATTAATGCTAAAGCCTCTGTGCCTGCCCTTTTTACTAATGAGTGTCGTAATAATAAACTTCGATTGGCAGGGCTCATATGCTGAACTGCAGGCTCCGGCCCAGACTTTAATATCGATAACGTATCTACTACATCCAGGCTCATGAGCAGTTCTAAAACTTCTCGTAGCAGCAGCTGTTCCTCCACTTTAAGACCGCTAAATAAATTAGGACCCTTGAGTATTTCATGGATTAACTTTAGGCATAAATCACGCATGACTGATTCGTGCAACATACCTGTCTCGGCCATCGAACGAACATATTCTGCGTGAGCAATTTTAAGGGCTCGGCACTGACATTCAAATGATTGCCCTTGTAACAACTGCTGCACAATTTCTGCTTGATTAGAAACCAATGCTGCTCGAAATAATTGCAAGCGTTCATCCAAACTTAACCGCTGCTTTACTCCCTCATGCGAAATAAATTGTGAGACTGCTGCTTTTTCGCTAGCCTCGACCAGTCCCGTTAAAAGCCCGATTAAAGTAGGCTGCTCCTCTAATTCCTCTGACAATTGGCTATCCCGAGGCACTAAAGCATCTAAAAATACTTGCAATACTGTCGGGTAACTTTGAGACGCCCAAACTGCCTGAACAAAATTCGTGATCAACCGTCGAAGATGTCCAACAATTCCATTAGCTCCCGCCCTAATCAAGGCAATGGCAGCATCGCCATTCCCCTTGTCCATGGCATTATTTAACTCAGCACTTAACTGATCTGACGTGAATCGTTTGACAGCAGAACCTTCACCCCCTCCTAGAATCACTAAGGCTTCAGGTTCACCTCGGTCGATCATATACCGTAAAGCGAATAACAAATCTGTGGCCTCTTGGGCTTCAAGTGTGATCGTGCGTTCGACGACATTTCGACCCGTTAGCGTATTTCTATCAAACTCTGCAGGAACGGCTGACCAATTTCTCGCCAAAACAGCCGCAATGCATTGATACGTTTCAAGCCAACCGCTGGTCGTCCAAGTGCTCATGACATAATTTTGAACGGCTATACCAAAAGAGGAGTAATGATTTTGCAGCCAACGAAGCGCTCCAACCAATCCGCGCATCCCCGTCATCGCTAAAGATTGTGCCACTTTACCATTCCAATGTTGCAAAGCCAACATTAAAAACTGCGGCAATTCCGGTAACCCCGCAATTTCAGCATTATTCATCAGCAATTGGCGTAATTCAGCGGCTCTTTGCCCTTCAGGGCTTTTGATGATGTTTTCTATGACAGTTATCAAAACTGCCCTATCCTGTGTTGAAATATTACCCGGCTTAGCCGCAATTGCAGCGATCAAACTGGCGCGAACCCCTTCATACCCAGGTTCATTCCAGCCATAGCGCTGCAATGTCGCATAGCCTTGCAGTATTTTTAAGACGGGAAGAAGGTTAGACACACCTTTTCCTATCAATAAATTGGCAACCGCGGCATTCTTAACCAATAAACTGGTTGCCACCACTAATAACTGCGCACGATTGACTAAATCTAAAATCACCTGGTTTTGCAATAAAAGAAAGGCGTGCAGTTCCCATTTTTTGATCATGAACTCAATCGCCGTCTGCAAATCTGAAGCACCTTCCTGATCTAAGGATAATGCTGTTCTGCAGGCTAATTGCCCAGCTAATTCTTCATAGGTAGTGTGTCTATCCGTGCCGCGCCAAGGTTTATCAAATTCAGACGGCGGCGTTTGCAATAAACATAATGCCGTAGGCAATTTATGAGCGGCTCCCTCGCAAGCGGCCAAATCACGCACGATTTTGCCTCTGCCAGACTCAATGGCTAAAACTAAGGCATCGCCTAATTCTCGATTGTTTGGATCAATTCGTTTGAGAACAGTCTGGGCAGTTTTTAGCATCCCACCTGGAATCGTTGAAATTAACCATTTCAGGGGATCATCAATAGCAGTCGTTGGGGACAGGACAGCGCGGTCACCTTCTGTATGGCTTTCTTCCTCATCACGCTCGTCACTGTTTCCAGTTGCTAAAGGTTGTGCCGCATCTTCTTCCGGTTCTCCCCTGTTAGAGGCCCGTTGATCAGTTAACACCCTTCCTCCTTGCTACCCATTCGACCAGCCGTGTTGATTTCTACCGCATTATGATACCACTTCTTATACCCCCATAAAAAAGAACCCCGCCTAAGCGGGGTTCCAGGAGCATTAAAATATAGAGGCAGGCAATATTACATCATGTCGCCCATTCCACCCATACCGCCCATGCCACCCATTCCGCCCATACCACCAGCAGCGCCAGCAGCATCTTTTTCAGATTTTGGAGCTTCGGAAATAGTGCATTCTGTAGTGATTAACAAGCCTGCAATAGAAGCTGCTTGCTGGAGTGCAGTACGAGTCACCTTGGTTGGATCCAAGATACCTAACTTTACCATGTCTCCATATTCACCGTTCGCCGCGTTATAACCAAAATTGCCGGATTCAGCTTTTACTCGCTCAATCACAACTGCTGGTTCATCACCCGCATTGGCCACGATTTGACGCAAAGGCGCTTCTAAAGCTCGAATGATGATCGCAATACCATGATTTTGATCTTCATTGTCGCCTTTTAGTTTTTTCACCATCGGAATGGTTCTAACAAGCGCCACACCACCACCAGGGACAACGCCTTCTTCAACCGCTGCACGTGTTGCATGAAGAGCATCTTCCACTCGGGCTTTCTTTTCTTTCATCTCAACTTCAGAACCTGCACCCACTTTAATGACTGCAACACCGCCAGACAATTTAGCGATTCGTTCTTGTAACTTTTCGCGATCGTAATCAGAAGAAGTTTCTTCGACTTGTTGACGCAACTGCTTAATACGAACTTCGATTTCAGTGCTCTTACCACCACCATCGATCACGGTTGTGTTTTCTTTAGTCACAACAATGCGTTTCGCAGTACCTAAATCTTCCAATTTGGCAGATTCAAGACTTAAACCAATTTCTTCCGAAATCACTTTAGCGTTCGTCAAAATCGCAATATCTTGCAACATCGCTTTACGACGATCCCCAAAGCCTGGCGCTTTAACCGCACACACTTTGACAATGCCACGAATATTATTCACCACTAAAGTTGCTAATGCTTCGCCTTCGACATCTTCTGCGATAATAAATAACGCACGACCGGATTTAGCGGAAGCTTCTAAGACCGGCAACAATTCACGAATACTGCTGATCTTCTTATCCACTAATAATATATAGGGATTTTCCAATTCACAGCTCATGTTCTGTTGATTGTTTACAAAGTAAGGTGAGATATAACCGCGATCAAACTGCATTCCTTCAACGACGTCTAATTCGTCATCTAAACCATTGCCGTCTTCAACGGTAATAACGCCTTCTTTACCAACTTTGCTCATGGCTTCTGCAATGATATTACCAATTGATTCATCAGAATTCGCAGAAATCGTACCCACTTGCGCAATGGCTTTGTTGTCTTTGCAAGGTACAGAGAGCTTCTTCAGTTCTGCCACAACCGTTGCAGTTGCTTTGTCCATACCCCGTTTTAAGTCCATGGGGTTCATCCCAGCAGCAACCGCTTTGTGACCTTCGATCACAATGACTTTAGCTAAGACAGTTGCAGTGGTTGTTCCATCCCCTGCGTCATCAGAAGTCTTGGAAGCCACTTCTTTGACCATCTGAGCGCCCATATTCGCAATCTTATCTTCAAATTCAATTTCTTTGGCAACCGAAACGCCATCTTTGGTAATGGTTGGAGCACCAAAGGACTTCTCGATAATGACATTTCGTCCACGGGGTCCAAGGGTTACTTCAACAGCGGTTGCTAATGCAATGACACCTTTCAACAAGCGCTGACGCGCATTTTCAGCAAAATAGAGATCTTTTGCAGCCATGTTATTTTCTCCTCACCTATTTAAATTAGCCTTCTACAACACCCATAATATCTTCTTCACGCATGACCAATAAATCCTGGCCACTGACCTTGACTTCTGTCCCTGAATATTTTCCAAACAGGACTTCGTCACCCACTTTGACATCGGGCTTACGAACAGCACCGTTATCATATTTACCTGGACCCACTGCGACTACTTTTCCGCGTTGTGGTTTGTCGCCTGCTGTTTCAGGGATCACAATACCCGACTCCGTGGTTCGCTCTTCTAAGCGCTGAATAATCACCCGATCATGCAAGGGACGAATATTGAGTTTGCTCATTTTTTTTCCTCCTAAACGCAATTCATAAAATTAAAGTTAAATAACTTATAAGCAGTCTTTTAGCACTCACACTCTTAGAGTGCTAATATAGGGTTTCCCCTCATCAACTTCAAGTGTTATTCCTGTATATATTTTGATTCTTTTTCTAATGCAAGAAAAGATCTACCATTAACCGATAATTTCAAGCGGTACCCGTGTCGAAAGGCCGGTCAATAACTCATACGCAGTGGTTCCAATCGCCTCGGCAACGGTTTCGACCGGAAGTTTTTCACCCCACAGCTCGACGATATCTCCCACTTTGGCCTCGGGTTGAGCGTTTAAGTCGACCGCCACCATATCCATGGAAACTCTCCCCACCAAAACGGTGCGCTTTCCGTTGACCAAGATGGGCGTCCCCGTAGGCGCCAAGCGGGGATAGCCATCACCATAGCCGACCGCCACCACCCCTATTCTCATTGCGTGAGGACAAACAAAATCCCCCCCGTAACCAACAATCTCTCCTTTCGCCAAAGATTGAATGGCAATCAGTGCCGAACGTAAAGACATGACGGGAATTAACCCCTCTAATGCACCATGGCGCTTTGGAAATGGAGAAACGCCATATAACATAATGCCTGGCCTAACCCAATCCCCATGCGAATTTTTAACCGCTAAGATGGCCGCGGAATTGGCTAAGCTTTTTTCTTCGGGCAGATGTTGAATGGTGGCCTCAAACTTTTCAATTTGCCGTTGCGTAAAAGGATTATCCACTTCATCTGCTTTCGCAAAATGCGTGAGATAACCTGCAATCGATAACGCCGGATTTTCAGCTATTTTAGCTCTGATGGGATGCACCAGATCCACAGGAAAACCCAAGCGATTCATTCCCGTATTGATCTTCAACCAAATCCGCAAGGGATTTTCGCACGACGCTAAAGCCCCAATATGGCTTTCATGATGGACCACAGGTTCTAAATTTAACCGAAAAATTTCTGGCAGTTCTGCCTCTGCGTCAAAAAAGCCTTCCATCAAAACAATGCGATTCTGAATGCCTGCTTCTCGTAATTCAACGGCTTCTTCAATACAAGCAACCCCAAAAGCATCGGCTTCTTGTAAACTCTTCGCTACGTTCACAATACCATGCCCATAACCATTGGCTTTGATCATGGCGAGGACTTTTTTGTTTTGAGTGATTTCGCGAACCTTTACTAGATTACGGTGTAGAGCAAAACTATTGATAAACGCTTTAAGCGCGCGAGCCATAAAAACCTTCCATCGAACGATGTTCAGCAGAATAGTTTTCAAAGCGAGAATATTGTCCTAAGAAAGTTAAGCGCACTGTTCCAATTGGCCCATTTCTTTGCTTACTAATAATAATCTCCGCCGTCCCTTTGTCGTTAGAATCCTTGTTATAGACTTCGTCACGATAAATGAATACGATTAAATCGGCATCTTGTTCGATGGCACCCGATTCACGTAAATCTGACATCACCGGTCGTTTTTCAGGTCGTTGTTCTAACCCGCGATTTAACTGTGACAACACCACGACTGGTACATTTAATTCTCTGGCCAATGATTTTAAGGATCGAGAAATTTCCGAAATTTCTGCTGCGCGATGCTCGTTATGACCCGGTACTCGCATGAGCTGTAGATAATCGATGACAATTAAACCCAACCCACCATAGGTTCTGGCAGCACGTCTGGCTCTGGCTCTTACCTCAAAAGGACTTAAGGCACCACTGTCATCAATGAGTAATTTTTTAGACGATATCATGCTGATTGCAGAAGTTAATCTTGGCCAGTCATCGTCATCTAATTGGCCCGTTCGGATCTTTTGCTGCTCAATACGCCCCATAGACGCCAACATACGCATGGCCAAAGATTCTGCTGGCATTTCCATACTAAAAATTAGCACAGCCCCTTCGTCTTTCATCACCGAATGTTCGGCAATATTCATCGCAAATGTCGTTTTACCCATAGAAGGACGACCCGCAACAATCACCAGATCGGAGGGCTGTAAACCAGAAGTCATTTTATCAAAGTCTGAAAAACCAGAAGAAATCCCTGTAATGGGCGATTGGGCATGAAACAACGTATCGATTCGACTCACGGTCCGAGTTAAGACTTCGGCAATACTTTCAGGACCCGCATTACTTTGACTGCCTTGTTCCGCAATGGCAAAGACTTTACGTTCCGCATCGTCCAACAATTCACCCGCCATGCGCCCATGGGGATCAAAGGCTGACTCGATGATTTCGCCCCCCACTTCAATCAATCGCCGTAAGATAGCCCGTTCACGAACGATGTCGGCATACGCCGCTATATTAGCGGAAGTGGGTGTATTTTTTGCCAAGCCCCCAAGATAAGAAAGCCCCCCCGCCATTTCTAGTTCGCGGGAACGTTCTAAGGCTTCTGAAACCGTAATAATATCGAGTGGTTTAGATTGAAGGACTAAATCTGACATCGAACGAAAAATCGTTCGATGATCGAGGCGGTAAAAATCATGCTCATTCAGTCGTTCAGCAACTTGATCCCAAGCATTATTATCTAACATTAAGCCGCCTAACACGGCTTGCTCAGCTTCCACTGAATGGGGCGGAACTTTAAGTTCAGGATTAATGGCACCCTGTTTATGGATCATTGGATCACCCTGCTACCCCAAACTGTCACACCTTGCTTCAGTTACCTCGACTGCCAATTTCCCTCTGAATAGTCTGGCTCAGAACTTACTCCCAGCAAGGGTTAACCCGCAACGATGACGACCCGAACTTTAGCGGTTACGTCGTCACCCAAGAGACATAGACTGATTTCGTGTTCTCCGACTTGGCGAATGGGGCCATCTTTGAGCCGTACTTCACTTTTAAGTATATCATGCCCTAAATTTTTTACTGCTTGGACGATTTCATGTGGGCCCACGGAACCAAATAAGCGGCCTTCTTCGCCGGCATGCGCTGTAATGGTCAAGCTCAAGCCTTCTAAGACAAGAACTCGTTCGTTGGCTTTCTCTAATCGTTCACGAGCAATTTTTTCTAATTCCGCACGACGCACCTCAAATACTTCTAGATTTTTCTTGGTTGCTGGTAACGCCTTGCCTTGTGGAATTAAGTAATTGCGACCAAAACCAGGTTTCACTCGAACTTTTGCCCCCAGTTCTCCCAATTTAGAAACATTATCTAATAATATTACTTCCACGGTTTATTCCCTCATTTGAAGATTAGTGTTGATCGCAATAGGGCAAGAGTGCCAGATATCGGGCCAATTTAATGGCTTTGGCCAATTGTCTTTGATATTTTGCTTTGGTTCCTGTCGTACGACTGGGAACAATTTTACCACTTTCCGTAATAAAACTTCTTAAAGTCGCTAAATCTTTATAATCAATTTGTTTTACCTTTGCAGCAGTAAAACGACAATATTTTCTACGACGAAATTGACGGGCCATAATATTCTCCTATAGATATATGAACGTTCTTTTAACCAACCATTTGCTGATCTTCTTCTGACTCGAAGATTTCCTCTTCTAAATCAAAATCTCGATCACGTGGTCCTCGGTGCCTGGGGCCACCTTCTTTACGTTCATCTTTTTCTTTCATGACTGCAGAAGATTCAACAACCGCTTCATCTTGATTGAGCACCAAATAACGAATGACTGCATCGTTAAAACGAAATGCATTCACTAATTCATTCAGGCTTTCTTGACCGCATTCTACATTCATTAAAATGTAATGGGCCTTGTGCAGTTTATTGATAGGATAAGCTAATTGTCTTCGCCCCCAATCTTCTAAGCGATGGACTATGCCCTCTTTCCCTTCGATAGCCGAACGGTATCGCTCTACCATCGCTGGAACTTGTTCGCTTTGATCTGGGTGCACCAGAAATACAATTTCGTAATGTCGCATTATTACCCCTTATGGATTAAGTTAGCTTCTCTACCAAAAGATGAAGCAAGGAGGTTCTCGTTATTTTAACCAGCAATTAACCGGTAAAAAGAGGGTTATTATATAGACTTTCCGGTCAAAAAAGCAACAACATCGAGAAAAACTCGGTGCCAGGCACCGTCAGGAGTTCCGTCCTCCCCGCGAAAACGCGAACCCAGGTTTTTTAAAGGCTTTTTTGGATCCCCGCTTTCGTGGGGACGACGAGATCAGCGCAGGACTAGTCAAATTCCAGATATTTTATGAGAAAACTCGGTGTCTGGCACCGGGAATTACGCCAGTGTTTGGCAACCTTTACCAGTTGACCATATCATTCCCTCCTGTTTACTATAGGACCCCTAACACCAGCACCCGGTGGAAATAATGATAAAATGAAAAGGAGGAGGCAAGAAATGAAGGCCTTATTTAAGCGCAAAACCCTAATGACTGCTTTAACCCTATTAGTCACTTCAGGGTGTGCCACGACTACCGCAGTGCCTTATGTCCCCCTCCAATACATTAAGCAACACGTCGCATCCCTGGGGGTAGAACCAACCCCTAAAATCATCGTGGTTGACACCAAAGATCAGACTTTAACCATCGTACACGATGATAATATTCAGAAAGTTTACAAAATATCGACCAGTAAGTATGGCCTAGGCCAAAGGGTCAACACCTACAAAACCCCCTTGGGCCTGCACCGCGTCAATGAAAAAATTGGTGAAGGTGTCCCCCATCAGGGCATTTTTCATCGCCGCGAATATGTGGGGGCAGCCTGGAAACCACTCCCCCGAGATCAACACCGAAAAGACTTCATCACGACCCGGATCCTACGCCTAGAAGGACTGCAGCCCGGCCTCAACAAAGGACGAGACAGCTGGGGCAGATTGGTGGACAGTGAAGAAAGGGCAATTTATATCCATGGTACAACCATGGAATGGAAGCTCGGGAATCCCAGCACCAAAGGCTGCGTGCACATGAGTGCCAAAGACGTCGTGCATTTATTCAATTCGGTGCCAACCGGTACACTCGTTTGGATCAACTAACATCACTGCAAGATGTCTTTTTAGGCTGAAGCCTAGAAAGGCAGCAACCTTCTTTGTTTGTGAGGGATGTCGCGACCAGGGACGGTAAGCAGCGTCAAGGACAGGATGTCCGTTCCCGAAAAAACAAAGGGGGTTGCTGCTGCTTGGGGGCCTTATGTTATTGACTGATTATTTTATTTATCGAATAACTTCTGTTGCCGGCACAACAAACCCTCGATTGCGACCATAGTGCTTGGCTTGATAAAGGCCAAAATCTGCACTGTCTTTGAGATCCCAAGGTTTTGTGAAATGATCGGCGTCGACCGTCGCAACCCCAAAACTCGCCGTAATATGATCGCTGCAACCCGAAGTTCGATGCGGGATTTTCAGATTATCAATGGCTTTGTTTAATTGTTCACCCATCTTAAACGCCTCTTCCCGTGGTGTATCGGGTAACAACACGGCAAACGTATCACCTATGGTTCTAGCCAGAAAACCACTGTTGGGAGGCAAAGCCATTTTTAAGGCTTCGGCCACTTTTTTAATCGCTTGATCGCCTAATTCCGCACCATAAGTTTGATTATAAGGTTGAAAAAAGTCCAAATTAAACAGCAATAAAGAAATAGGCGCATTGCGTTTTTTTGCAGAAAACCATTCACGCTCTAATGTCTCATCAAAACTATTGGAGTTACTAATACCCGTTAGAACATCTTGTGTCACCACGTTTTGTAAAGTGCGATTTACGACCACTAATTCGTGCGCGACTTTAAAGACTTCCTCTTTCAAATTAAAATGCCTGGCTGCTGATAACACTTTGGTTTTTAATTGTGTTTCACTGATGGGTTTTACCAAGACGTCGTCTGCGCCGGCTTCTACACACTGCAAAGTTTCTTCATTTGAAATGGATTGCGCCATCACAATTAAAGGGACCCAAAGAGCATGTCCGCCCGTTTGACGAATTTGCAAGACCAATTCTACACCTACTTGCCCTGATAAATTAAAATCAACCAACACTAAATCAGGGCATTTTTTTCGGCAAAGCTCTACTGCTTCTCGCACTGTCAACACTTCCTGAACGGCATGACCCCATTTTTGCAGCAATTCCACAATCCCGTGGCGGGACTCACCGTCTTGGTCTGCAACCATGATTCGCATCGGCGAACTCCTGTGTTATTTCTTAAGGCTATGTTTTATGGCTTCCTCCGCAAGCTTTGTCGCAGGCAGATACCCACCCACTAAAGCACCATCAGGAAAAAGAAGCGCTGGTGTACCATTCAATCCCAACTTTTCGCCCAAAACAAATTGCTCACCCACATTGTTTGAACAAACCTGTGTTTCAATTTCTTCGCCTTGCATAGCCTTAGACATGGCATCCGCACGGTCCTTAGAACACCAGATAGAAACCATTTTGTCATACGTCGGAGATCCAATCCCTTGTCTTGGAAACGCCATATAGCGTACCTCTATACCTAAGTCTACCAACTTAGAAACTTCGCTGTGCAATTTTCGGCAATAACCACAATCTGGATCCGTAAAGATGGTCACAACCCCTTTGATTTCTTTAGGCGCATAAATCACCATAGAGTCCGGATGGATAGGCTTTAACAATTCCAAACGATTCTTACGGCGTATTTCTTCCGTCACATTCCGGTTGTCTTTGTCTTTGAGCGCCAAATCGAAGACATCCCCATTGATCAAGTACCGACCATCGTTACTGGCATACAAAACAAGGGGGCCAGCCGTTAATTGATATAAGCCATGTACCGGACTTTTTTCGACTGAATCGATCTTGAGTTCTGGATAAGCTGTTTGCACGCCATCCTTAATCTTAGCGGAAACGGCATTTTCGCCCGAATGAGCTGCGCATTGACCAAATACCAAAAATAACAAAAAAACAATACTATAACGCTTCATAAATCCTTTTCCTTTATTAAGCAACCCCACCAAGCTCTTGCGACAAGAACTCCCAGTCTTAGTATAACCCATTTATGATTAACCTCGAGGATGATGCTTGGCGTGAACCGCTTTCAGCCGAGCATTGGCCACATGGGTATAAATTTGAGTCGTTGAAATGCTAGCATGACCCAATAACATTTGTACCACGCGAAGATCAGCCCCGTGATTCACCAAATGAGTCGCAAATGCATGCCTCAAAGTGTGAGGAGAAAGCGCCTTGGTAATCCCAAGTTGCTTTGCATAATATCTCACTCGATGCCAAAACCCTTGGCGAGTCATGGCGGCTCCTCGGTTTGTTAAAAACACGGCTTCACTCACCACTTGCTTTTTCGCCAAGGCTGGGCGCGCGAGGGCCAGATATCGTTGCAACCAGTCTGCCGCCTCATCTCCAAAGGGGATCACCCGTTCCCGCTCCCCTTTACCAAACACTCGGAGCACACCTTGTCTTAGATTGATTTGTTCCAACTGCAATCCAACCAATTCGCTCACGCGAAGACCACAGGCATACAACACCTCTAACAAGGCTTTATCTCTTAATCCCCCTGATTCCTGAATATTCGGAGCATTTAATAAAGCAGAAACCTCCGCTTCAGAAAGATCCTTAGGAATCGATCGTCCTAATCTAGGGCTGGCAAGGTTCAAAGTGGGATTATTTTCACACAATTTTTCTCGGCTGAGATAGCGATAGAAAGTTCTAAGACACGATAGTATCCGAGCATTCGTTCTCGGATGAGAACCGAGCCCAGACCGATGGGTTAAATAATCTACAATATCGTTCGGCTGGAGTGTGAAGACTGATTTTTCATTTTGTGTGGCCCACTGATTGAACTGTTTGAGATCCGTTCGATAAGCACTCAGAGTATTTCGACTCAAACCCTGTTCTAACCATAAGGAATCGATAAAGTTGTTAATCACCGTATCCATCGATTTATCCTTATTGCAATTCCTTAAGCCGCCTCCTTGCGATGGAATTCCACAGAGATCTCAACCATAAAAAATGAACTATGACTCGTTATCAGGACTGCCTTGTTCCAGTGATTTTTGTTGCAAACGCTCTTTGATCCGTGCCCCTTTACCCGTCAATCCGCGTAAATAATAAAGCTTGGCTTTACGCACATGTCCTCGACGTTTCACTTCAATGCCCTTCACTGCAGGACTGTGTGCTTGGAAAACTCGTTCTACCCCTTCGCCATGAGAAATTTTACGCACCGTAAATGATGAATTTAAACCTCGATTACGCTTAGCAATCACAACGCCTTCAAACGCTTGAACACGGGTACGGTTCCCTTCTTTAACTTCAACTTGAACCACTACAGTGTCACCCGCTCTAAAAGCCGGCAAATCTTGCTTCATTTGTTCTTGTTCAATTTGGTGAATAATTTTACTCATGTCCTACTCCTCGCCATTCTCTCGAATAAACTCTTGCAATAAAACCTGACTGTCGACGTCTAGGTTAAATTTTTCTAATAAATCTCTTCGCCTTAACCATGTGCGACCCAACTGCTGCTTTAAGCGCCATCGCGCAATCGCAGCATGATCACCCCCTAATAATACTGCCGGAACCTTTAACCCGGCGAACTCCTCTGGCCGAGTATAGTGCGGACAATCTAACAGTCCTGCCGCAAAAGAATCCAGTGCCGCTGAATCTTCATGCCCTAATACACCGGGGATCCAACGCGTCACGGCATCAATCACCACCATTGCCGCCAATTCACCCCCACTCAAAACATAGTCACCGATGGACCATTCTTCATCGATTTCCAGAGCTATCAATCGCTCGTCAATCCCTTCGTACCGTCCCGTCACCAGCAAAAGCCGCTCTTCGGTTTTCGCAATTTCACAAATGTCCGTTTGATCTAGCCTCTGCCCTTGCGGAGACAAATACACCGTTTTAACGAGCCCTCCTGCCGCGGCCCTGGCTGCCCGGATCGCCGATTGGAGCGGGGAAACTTGCATGACCATTCCAGGTCCCCCCCCCATAGGGTCGATCATCCACGGTCTGGTGCCGATCGAGCGTAAAATCCCTCGGATTCCAACACTGAAGTTGTAACAATCCCTGCTCAATCGCCTTTCGAGTCATCCCGCAATCGGTTATCGCTCGAAACATTTCCGGAAATAAGGTGACAATACCACACCACATGAATACTTAAAACTCCGGATCCCAAGAAACCTGCATAACACCTTGCACCAAATCGATCTCTAACACATATTCGCCTGGAAGGTAGGGAATTAAGTACTCTTTTGTCTCTCCTTTAACGATCAGTACATCGTTCGAACCCGTCTCAAATAAGCTATCTATCTTTCCTAAAGTGACGCCTTGCTCTGTTACAACCGTCAACCCAATGAGATCTGTCCAATAATATTCATCGTTGGCTAGCGCCGGAAATTCTATGCGCAGAACGCCAATTTCTGTATTCACTAAAACTGCACTGTCTTCGGGTGTCTGGCACCCCGCCAATAAGGCGACAATCCCCTTCCCTTGGACTCGTGCCTCAACATGAGGAACACTCTGCCATTGCCCAGCAGAGAAAAGATACCAAGTTTTAAAACTTAAAATATTATTAGGTGGCCGCGTAAAAGACTGGATATGCGCCCAACCTTTAATCCCATAAGGCGCGCCAACTCGCCCAACAACAACAATGGAACTGCTTAAGATGCTTTTTTGTCCCATTCTGCCACGAGTGCCACCATGCGTTGAGAAAGCTCTGCTCCCACACCAACCCAATAGTTTATGCGCTCTCGATTGAGGTTCAACCGCAACTCTTGACCGCTTGCAATGGGATTAAAATACCCCAGTCGTTCAATATAATTGCCGCCATCGCGCCGGTTACGCTTGTCTGTCGCAACAATATGGTAAAATGGACGTTTTTTAGCACCGCCCCGTGTTAATCGAATTACAACCATGTGCTGGATATTCCTCTTATTGAGTGTCTAAACATTATTAAGGAAGATATTTTACCTAAAGAACCGCAGAAAAGAAACAAAGTCTTCTGAATTTATCTAACTAAATCTCCTCTTGGACCTGGCCATTACCGCGGTTTTTAAAGTAATAATGATAAAAAATGCTTTCAATGTTTTGATAATAATCGGTTTTAACATACTGCATCCCACACTTTTCCAGGATGCGCAGAGAGGCAAAGTGGTGGCTGGGAGCAAATCCAGTCACCCGATCGACGGGAAGATTATCAGTACCCCATTCTAATAAAGCCATGGCGCATTCTGTGGCATATCCCTGCCCCCAATATTCTTTTAACAATAAATATCCAAGTTCTACTTCTCCGGATTTTAATTGGGCGTAGCCACATCGACCAATCCAAGTATCAGAATTTTTTTTCGATGGCAACAAACATACCAAAACCAATCGTCTGCCATTCTTGAATAAACCGTGTCAATTCACGTTGAACTTGTTCGACTGTTAAGGCGCCTTCAGGAAAAAAACTTCGTACCTCGGGATCTCTGTCTAAGCGACAGAGATCTTGAAAGTCATCCGCTTCGACGGGCCTTAAATACAGTCTTTTAGTCTCAATTCTTAGCTTGCTAATGTCCTTCATTTTTCTTAAATACACAACACTTATCAGAAAAATTAACTCTGACTCACCCGCTCAAAACGCGGGATTTCTCGGCCCTCGTGGCTAACCTTGTCTAAAAACATCTCTAGAGGACGAACCCAGAGTGCATTTAAACCAAATTCTTTAGAATCTGCCATCGCTTCGTACACAAC
>Ga0206800_1001_pt2 | contig 73239 bp, 60 predicted proteins | sample Alteio_BWOrgCont_64_FD_152898 | JGI IMG/M metagenome (GOLD analysis project Ga0206800, IMG submission 152898) | Enriched cells from forest soil in Barre Woods Harvard Forest LTER site, Petersham, Massachusetts, United States -... | ecosystem: Environmental > Terrestrial > Soil > Temperate forest >... | reverse complement strand
TTAAACGATAAGCTTGCAATGAAGATCCATCTAACTAGACGTCTATACAGTTTTGGCTGGGCGAAAGACGATATTTTGAGTTTGTACCGATTTCTAGATTGGATTATGGTTTTACCACCAGAACTTGAATTAGAATATAATCATGAAATAGAGCGGATTGAACGGGAGGAATTGCACGTGGCTTATATCACAACTGCTGAGCGTATTGGGATCCAAAAGGGGATTCAGGAGGGGATCCATCAAGGGGAAAGCCTAGCGTTGTTAGAGTTGTTGAGGGATAAGTTTGATAGAATTCCCGAAGTCTATTCCCAGAAGATCCAACAGGCTGATTGTGAGACCCTTTTAAAATGGCTTAAGAAGGTGTCGATTACTGAAAAGATAGAAGAAGTCTTCGAAGATTAATTTACCCTATAGGTGCTGCTAATTTTTTAACCACTCTAATTCTTCACAAATTTTAATTTCCAATCCGCGTAGAATTGGGCGATGGTATTGGTCGTAACCCCTCATCCGGCACTTCGTGCCACCTTCTCCCCAAAGAGTTGGGGAGAAGGGATGGCAGGAAGCAGGCAAGTTTTTTATCGGATAGATTTTCAGTTTAATACTGGTAATCTAAATGAATAGATTGCTTGAAATGCTAAAATTAAGGTTTAACTTCTTTGTTTTCTCCTTGTATTTCAACTTTAATAGGGTTTTTTCCCTTGAGGATATCTAGAAGTGCATTATGAATTAAATTGTTTTGAGATTCCTGTTCCGCTAGCCCTTTGGGATAATAAATGGCACGCTTCAAATTTGCTTTGTCAAAAGAATAGCCAAGTTCCATGGCCATTTGATAGAGAAGATCTAACAATAAGTCTTCTCTTTTTCGTCCCCAAATGTTCCATTCTAAGCTGTCGGTAGGACTTGCTGGGGTATGAGATAAATGATCAACATAAGACTCCCACAAACCAATAATTTTTTTATTGGTATAGAAATCAACTGGGACCATATTGATAGAGCGTACATGTTCAGGGGAAATAGCTTGAAACCTGGTGGTCATTAATGTTTTAAAAATAGTCATTTTGTTTTGATATTGTTCTTTTAATTCTTGTCTTTTTTCTGAGATTGTTACAGCTAGGATCGGTGCGTATAACATTGCAATTATGTTTACTATTCCAATGATAATAGGAAGTGAATATTTTTTAGGTTGAAAGGTATTGATTTCGCCTAGCATAGAGCCCCTCTGTATCATTTAATCAAAACCCATGTTATTTTTCATTGACTGTATAAGTATAGTTCTGGTACAGAGTTATTCCAGCAGCGTGGGCTAAACTTGTGGAGGGACAAATATCTATGCCAGTATTTAAAGATATTCCATTTTCCTGTTAAAATTGATCAAAAAAGTGTTGGGCGCTAATCAAATAGGATCTGTTTTCGAAGATTAAATTACTCGACAGGCTCTGCTAATTTTTTTAACCACTCTAATTTTTCACGAATTTTAATTTCCAATCCGCGTGGAACCGGGCAATAGTATTTGCGTTCCCCCATTTTTTCAGGGAAATAGGTTTGCCCAGCGGCAAAAGCATTAGGTTCATCGTGATCATAGCGGTATTCGGCTCCATGTCCCATTCCGCGCATTAACCGTGTCGGTGCATTGCGAAGGTGGATAGGTACTTCCAACGAGCCCGAATTTTTGGCCTCGTCTAATGCTGCTTTATAAGCGGTGTAGACCGCATTGCTTTTAGGAGCAATGGCCATGTACACAATGGCTTCGGCAAGGGCGAGTTCTCCTTCAGGGCTGCCCAAACGTTCTTGCACATCCCAGGCATTTAAGGCAATAGAGAGCGCTTTGGGATCGGCGATGCCAATATCTTCTGTTGCCATGCGGATCACCCTTCTTGCGATGTATAAAGGATCGCAACCTCCCGTTACCATGCGCGCAAACCAGTATAAAGCGGCGTCGGGGGATGAGCCTCGAACGGATTTATGCAAGGCAGAAATGTGATCGTAAAAAATATCACCGCCTTTATCAAAACGATTGAGGGTGCCAGAAACCACTTGTTTTAAGACATCTTCGGTGATGATTAATCGATCTCCTTGCGCAACGGCATAAGTGAGTGTCAGCTCTAATAAATTTAATACGCGGCGAGCATCGCCATCGGCAGCTTTGGCAAGCTGCTCTTGCAAAGGAAGTTCGAAGGAGATTTTTTCTGGAGCGATACCCAGTTCAGGATGCGTCAGTGCTTGTTGAATGATGTGTAAGAGATCGGATTCATTTAATGCTTGTAAAACGTAGACACGACAACGGGACAGTAACGCATTGTTAATTTCAAAGGAAGGATTTTCGGTGGTAGCACCCACAAAAATAATGACGCCTTCTTCGACATAGGGCAGAAAAATATCTTGCTGACTTTTATTAAAACGATGGACTTCATCAATGAACAACACGGTTTTTTGCTGATTGTTTTCTTGTAGCTCGGTTGCTTTTTCGATCTCTTCGCGTATGTCGCGAACTCCGGCAGAAACCGCAGAAAGTGTGACAAATGCGATATTGGCTTGTTTGGCGAGTAATTTCGCCAAAGTGGTTTTCCCGGTTCCAGGTGGGCCCCAGAAGATCATGGAATGGGGTTTGCCTTGATGAATGGCTTGCCACAGCGGCTTACCAGGGGCTAATAAATGCGTTTGCCCAATAAACTCTGCCAGCGTATCGGGACGTAAACGGGCGGCCAATGGAATATCACGTTTTATCATGGTTACTGATCGTGCAAACAAGTTGTTAGATTCGTGTGCCTATTCCGGCTCTGATTTATCTAAAATATGTTCTTGTTCGAGCCACATAACATTGATAATACCACAGGCACAGGCAAAGAGTACACCCAGAATCCACGTAAAATACCACATGAAATTCCCCTTATTAATAAGATTCGCTTTGTGTTAACGCAGTGTCTTGGACCTTCCCCCGCATCACTCGGTAGACCCACAGGGTATACCCGAGCACAATTGGTAACAAGATAATGGTTGCACCTAACATCCAGCTTAACGTTAATGGGCTGGAGGCTGCGTCCCAAATGGTCAAGCTTTGATTGGGGTTGCTAGACGAGGGCAGAATAAAAGGAAATAAAGTAAAGGCTGCAGTCAAGAGGGCTGCACCAATGGCCAAACTGTTCGAGAATAAGGCTGTCACTGTGCGATCATAGGCAGAAAAAGTGAGTGCTAGGGCAGTTGCTAATAAACAGCCAATGGGGGCTAAAAATCCCAGAGGATAGAGATCATATTGAAAAAACCAAAGCCCCAGACCTTTGATGACTAATTTATTGAGCGGCGTAAAACTTTGATCTGCTGCAGGCATGGCAAGGACATGGTAACCTTCCGTTTTAAAAATAGTCCAGTACCAAGCGAGCATAAAACTCACACTAAAAACATAGCCTAATGTGTGAGCGGCTTTTTTGGCTCGATGATAGATGGGGTTATGATTTTTTAATTGTAAGAAAAGTGCACCTTGTAAGAGTAGCGCGCTGGAACTGACAACTCCGCACAAAAGTGTATAGGGATTGACTAATGAAAAGAAATGTCCAGTCGTGTGAGGTAATAAAGTGTCATCATAATGGAATGAAAGACCAGAGAATAAGTTACCGATCGCCACTCCAAATAAGAATGCCGGCACAAATCCGCTTAAAAACAGGCAATGATCCCAAGTGCTGCGCCACCGCGAGGAAGGTAATTTTCCACGATAATCAAGGCCCGGTGGCCGCAGGATCAAGGAAACGAGAATGAGCAGCAAGGCAATATAAAAGCTGGAAAAAGCTGCGGCATACATCAAAGGCCAGGCAGCAAAGATGGCCCCTCCCGCGGTAATAAACCAAACCTGATTCCCTTCCCAGGTAGGACCAATGCTGTTTAAAATCAGTCGGCGCTCATTATCGTTTTTCCCGATGAATGGCAACAGCGCACCAACGCCGAGATCAAACCCTCCGCTGACGGCAAAACCAATCAACAAGACGAGAATGAGGCAGGCCCAAATAAATTTCAGTAATGCGTAGTCTAAGATCATGGCAAACCTTGTTCGAAGTGATAACGACCCGTGCCTAATGAGCTCGGCCCCAATTTGGCATATTTAAACATTAAATAAAGTTCTACAAGGAGTAGGCCCGTATACAAGATGCCGAGCGATACCAAACTTAAGACTACTTGGCTGGTGGTGATGCTGGAAACTCCGAGAAAAGTCGGTAAAATTTCACCAATCGCCCACGGTTGTCGGCCATATTCTGCCACGATCCAACCCGATTCAGCGGCTATCCAAGGTAAGGGGATCCCGCAGACGGCGAGCTTTAGCAACCACCGTTTATCTTCAACATTGCGTTTGGCGTTATAGTAAAAAGCCGCTGCGAACAGGAGCAGCATTAAAAAGCCGGCACCCACCATGATCCTGAATGCCCAAAACAGCGGGAAGCTTTTGGGAATACTGTTCAAAGCGGCTTGATGAATTTGCTCGTCGGTCGCGGTCATAATGTTCGGAGCATATCGTTTGAGCAGTAATCCATATCCTAAGGTATTTTGAACCGCTTCAAATTGTGCTTTGGTGGTTTGTGAGTGATCGCCAGCACGCAATTTTTGGAGCAGGCCATAAGCAATAATACCTCTTTTAATTTTTTCTTCATTACCTTGAATGAGATCTTTAAGCCCCAAGATAGGTGTATCGAATGAGCGTGTGGCAATAATTCCTAAGACATAGGGTATCTTAAAGCTGTAATCGGTGGTTTGCGTTTTATCGTTGGGGATGCCAAAAACGGTGAAAGCAGCAGGCGCAGGTTCGGTTTCCCACATTCCTTCGATGGCCGCGAGTTTGGTTTTTTGCACTTCTCCGATGGTATAGCCGCTGGCATCGCCTAAGACAATGACAGACAGAATCGAAGCCAAGCCAAATCCAGCAGCAACAGCAAAAGATCGTTTTGCGAATGCGAGATCGCGTTTTTTGAGTAAATAGTAAGCACTGATCCCAAGCACAAACATCGTTCCGGTCACATAACCCGCAGCGACTGTATGAACAAATTTAACTTGGGCAACCGGATTGAAAAAGACTTCGCTTAAACTCGACAATTCCATTCGCATCGTTTCGTAATTAAAGTGTGTGCCAACGGGGTTTTGCATCCAAGCATTGGCGATCAGGATCCAGAGTGCCGACAGATTAGAACCGAGTGCCACCAACCAAGTGACTGCCAAATGTTGGACTTTGCTTAGGCGATCCCAACCAAAGAAGAACATTCCAACCAAGGTGGACTCTAAGAAAAACGCCATTAATCCTTCTATGGCTAAAGGAACACCGAAGATATCACCCACATAGTGGGAGTAGTAAGCCCAGTTGGTGCCAAATTGAAACTCCAGGGTGATGCCGGTAGCAACACCCATGGCAAAATTGATGCCAAAGAGTTTGCCCCAAAAGCGAGTCATGTCTTTATAGATAACTTTACCGGTCATCACATAAACCGATTCCATGATCGCCATCACAAAAGCCAGTCCCAAAGTGAGCGGCACAAACAGAAAATGGTATAGGGCTGTCAATGCAAACTGGAGTCTGGATAAATCGACCAGAGATTCATTGATCATGGTGTTTCTCCCTGACCAAAGACGGTTTGAGAGAAATTCGAGGGTTCAACTTTGAGTGGTTCAGCAAAGCATATTCGCCAAATGAAATACAGCAAAACGACTTTTAGGATTAAAATGGTTCCGATTTCTGCGAGTAATGAATCATTTTTCATATCTATCATATTAATGGAAAATCAAAAATGTGTGGTCTTTAATAGTAGTTATTTTATTGACTTAACAGAGTAGTATTGTCAAAAAAAACATGATAAAGTGCCGAAAGTTGTCGTACAAGGGTGATTTTAACACAGAAGAGAGGAAACCGATGTTTTTGCAAGGCTTCGTCAACAGGGTGATCGTGTTAGGGGCGCTGGTCGCGACAAGCGCTGGGGTGTTGGCCTGCGACAAACATTCAGGAGCGTCGCAACCTGAATCTGCGGTTACTGTGCCCGCAGCAGAAAATACCGCTGTTGATGCGGTTAAGCCCCAACAAGAGGCACAGAAAACAGACCCTGTCGCCAAACCAGAATCGCAAGAACAGGAAGTGGGCAGTGTCGTCAAACCTGAACCCGCAGCAGAGCGTGCAGTAAATCCTGGACTCGTGGAATTGATAGAATTGGTTGTGACGAATAAGATAGAAAGCCGTGAACCGGGTGAGGCAGTCGAAACGTTTACAGCGGATGCTGGGAAAGCGTATGCCTTTGCTCGATTAGCGGTAAAAAAACCAACTCAAGTCACTTTTATTTGGCGTCGATCGGGGCATGTGCATGCCCGAATCACGTTAAATGTCCAAGCGGCACAGAAATGGCGGACCTATTCTTCCATTCAATGTCGACCGGGACAGTGGACGGTAGAATTGCTGTCAGGGAATGAAAAGTTGGGAGAACGAGCATTTACGGTGCAGTAAAACCTAAAATTTCCGTCAGTATTAACATTGAGAGATAAAGATGAGCCTATCCGTTGTAGTACTTGCCGCAGGACAAGGGGTTCGGATGCATTCAGCCTTGCCAAAGGTGCTCCATCCGATTGGGGGCAAGGCAATTATCGAACACATTTTGTCAACAGTTAGTAAATTAAATAATCCCCGGATCGTTGTGGTCTATGGTGCTAAAGGCGAGCAATTGCAAGCAGCCTTAGCTCACCATCAGCATTTGTCTTGGGCCGCACAAGAGCAGCAATTGGGAACAGGACATGCGGCTTTGCAAGCATTGTCCTATCTGGCAGACAGCGACAGAGTGTTGATTTTGTATGGGGATGTGCCGTTAATATCCGAGAAAACATTAACCGAATTATTAACGAGTACCCCAAAAGATGGGATTGGCCTTATCACCGTTCAATTAGAAAATCCAACCGGTTTAGGGCGCATTGTCAGAGATTCAGCCGGCAAATTACAGCGAGTGGTCGAAGAAAAGGATGCGACTGCAGAAGAAAAAAAGTTAACTGAAATTAACTGTGGTTTTTTCTTGGTTCCAAAGCAGTATCTGCAACAGTGGTTGCCAAAATTATCCAGTCAAAATGCGCAAAAAGAATATTATTTAACCGATATTCTGACTCGAGCCAATGAACAAGGCGTGTCGATCACCACCGTTTCGCCAGAGTACTCTTGGGAAGTGATGGGTGTGAATGATAAATGCCAATTGGCGGAGTTAGAGCGTATTTACCAATGGCAGCAAGCCAAAAAATTGATGCAGCAAGGAGTGATGCTGTTGGATCCGGCTCGTTTTGATGTGCGAGGCAATGTGCAAGTGGGGCAAGAAGTGGTTATCGATGCAAATGTGATCTTAAGCGGGCAAGTCAGTCTTGGATCTTCGGTTAAAATCGGGCCGAATGTTATGATTAAAGATACGGTCATTGAAGAGGGGGCAGAAATATTAGCCAATAGTGTTATCGAGAACGCAACCATTGGAAAAGGGTGTGTCATCGGGCCCTTTGCACGGATAAGACCAGGAACCGTATTAGCTGAAAAATCACGCATTGGGAATTTTGTAGAAATCAAAAATGCGACCGTTGGGACTCAGAGTAAAATTAATCATTTAAGTTACATCGGCGATGCAACGATAGGAAATAAAGTAAACATTGGCGCCGGAACCATCACCTGTAATTTTGATGGAAAACAAAAACATCAAACCGTGATTGGGGATCATGTTTCTATTGGTTCGGATACTCAATTAATTGCGCCTGTCACCGTGGGTGAAGGGGTTACGATTGGGGCTGGAACCACCGTGACGAAAGACGTTCCGGCGAAACATTTGATTCATAATCGAGTAGAACAACGAATTATTGCTAACTGGGCTAAGGCAGAAGAAGAGTAAATTATGTGTGGAATTGTAGGTGCTATTGCAGATCGAAATATTGTCTCCGTTTTAATGGATGGGCTGCGTCGTTTAGAATATCGCGGCTATGACTCGGCCGGTATTGCCGTCCTAGGAGAAAATCAAACCATTGAACGCCAAAGGGCAGAAGGAAAAGTTTCATTTTTACAAGAGATTTTGGCCAAATCTCCGTTGGTGGGAAATATTGGGATTGCGCATACTCGTTGGGCGACTCATGGCGTTCCCAGTGAACGGAATGCACATCCGCATATTGCAGAGAACCGTGTTGTTTTGGTCCACAATGGGATTATTGAAAATTATCAGACATTACGAGAGTCTTTGGTCGCAACGGGTTACCAATTGCGCTCTGATACAGATTCGGAAATTGTCGCTGGGTGCATCGCTAAAAAGTTGCAAGCAGGCGAAAATATTTTATCGGCGGTTCGCAAAACGGTTCAGGAATTAGAAGGCGCTTATGCCTTGTGTGTCATGGATGCAGCAGAACCCGATCGTTTGATTGGGGTTCGATGCGGCCCTCCCTTAGTCATTGGCTTGGGTGATAATGAAAATTTCTTAGGCTCGGATGCGTTGGCGCTGCAGTTAGTAGCAGAGCGCTTTATTTATCTGGAAGAAGGAGACATTGCAGAAGTCTCTCGTTTCCAGGTAAATATTTTTGACACCGATGGTAATAAAGTAGAAAGAAAAGTTTTTACTCGGACCTTTCAACAGGATGTGGTTGAGAAGGGCGAATACAGCCATTATATGTTAAAGGAAATTTTTGAGCAGCCAAATGCCATTCGGGATACGCTGTTGGGTAGAATTCATGACGACAAAGTCTTAGAAGCAACCTTTGGTGCTAATGCCGGTCAAATCTTTGATAAAGTCAAGCAAGTCCAAATTGTTGCCTGTGGGACCAGTTTTCATGCAGGTTTGGTCGCACGATTATGGTTAGAAACATTTGCCAATATTTCGTGCCAAGTCGAAATTGCGAGTGAGTTTCGGTATCGCAAGCGCGTCACGCTGCCAGAGACTTTATTTGTCTGTATTTCGCAGTCCGGCGAAACCGCCGATACCTTAGCGGCATTGCGCAGCATTAAAAAAGATCCGGTTGGTGGAATATTAAGCATTTGTAATGTTCCGGACAGTTCTTTGGTTCGGGAATCAGATTGTGTCTTTTTAACCGGGGCGGGTCCTGAAATAGGCGTTTGTTCTACGAAAGCCTTTACCACTCAACTGATTGCGTTATTTTTATTAGCGTTGGCTTTAGGGCGACGCCGAGGTTTGACTGCCAGTCAAGAGCAACAGTTGGTCCATCAATTATTGGAATTGCCGGATATTATAGAAGGTTGTCTTGCCGATAAAAGCCATGTCCAAAATATTGCCCAACTCTTTGCCGATAAAGCCCATACTTTATTTTTAGGCAGGGGTCTTCAATATCCCATTGCCTTAGAAGGGGCACTAAAATTAAAAGAAATCTCCTATATTCATGCGGAAGCGTATCCTGCAGGAGAGCTAAAGCACGGGCCATTGGCTTTGGTTGATCATAAAATGCCCATCGTAGTGTTAGCACCGCACGACAGTCTATTTGAGAAACTTAAATCGAATATCCAGGAAGTGCGTGCGCGAGGCGGTGAACTGATTGTTTTAACACCACCCACTGCTGGGATTGAACCTGCAGAAGGCATTCATGTGTTAGAGGTGCCGGAAGTGCCCGAATGGTTTGCCCCCATTGTGTACACCATTCCCTTGCAGTTATTGGCCTATTACGTTGCATTGCTAAAAGGGACAGATGTAGATCAACCCAGAAATTTAGCAAAGTCAGTCACGGTAGAATAAGAGTAAGATTCGGTGGTGTTCGATTGTCCTTTGCTAGTGCAGTGAAGATCTGAGTATGTGTGGGCGCTTTTCTTTAACAGTCCCAGCCAATACCCTTGTTCAACACTTTCATTTAAAAAATGGGCTTTCAATGGTCCCTCGGTATAATATTGCCCCCAGTCAAACAATCCCCGTTCTTAAGGAACCAGAAACCATCGATTTTTTAACATGGGGCTTAGTTCCAAAATGGATGGAGTCTGGGACAAACTCGGGTTTTATCAATGCCCGAGTCGAAACCATTCGCCAAAAACCCTCATTCCGTGGAGCATTTCAACATCGTCGTTGCTTGGTGATTGCAGATGGTTATTATGAATGGAAACCCTTAGGTAGAACCAAACAACCTTTTTATATCCACCGCGAAGATAAGGGTGTCTTTGCTTTTGCGGGTATTTGGGAAGAAAACACCTGTGCCATACTCACAACTGTTGCTCATACACGTTTTTTAGAGATACACGACAGAATGCCCATGATTGTTCCTTCATCGCTCTATTCTGCTTGGTTAAAGCCAAATCCTGATCCAAAACAATTGCTGGAGCATTTGGCCGAACCTTTTTTAATGGATAATTTTATCGCCGATCCCGTTTCTACTAAAGTAAATAGTCCTGTGTTTGATGGGCCTGAATGCATTCAACCATTATAATCATAGAAAACACTTGATATCCTGAAAGGAGATTGGCATAATCGCCGACTGTTTCCTCTATAAATTAAGTTGGAGTAAATTATGGCTGTTAAGAAATCGAAAAAAACAAATAATCAAAAACAAACTTCAGGACGAGAAAGACAAACTCGCACGGAAATTTTGCGGACCATTGCCGATAACACAGGATTGCCCAAAGTGCAAATTGAAGCGGTGTTCTCCGCATTAACCGATTTATTACATTCTCATATGCGCAAAAAAGGATCTGGCGAATTTACCATTCCCATGGTGGGGATTAAAGCGCGCCGAGTCAAAAAGAAGGCAACTAAATCACGTAAGATGGTAAGCCCTTTGACCGGTCAAGAAGTGGTCATTGCCGGCAAACCTGCACGATTGGCCGTAAAACTCAGCGTTTTAAAGCCTCTTAAATTAGCCGTGACCGAAAATTGATCGAATCCACTCCCCCTGTTGTGATTTTCAACAGGGGGTCAGTGATTATTGAATCAATAACCCTTCATGTTTTAATAACCAAATCTTACGATCCAGTCCACAACTAAAGCCAGTGAGTGTTCCATCCGATCCAATAATTCGGTGACAGGGAATGAGAAGTACAATAGGGTTTTGTCCCATGGCTCTGCCAACGGCCCGGACGGCTTTCGGTGTCCCCATGGTTTTGGCCAGTGCGCCATAAGATAAAGTGTTTCCAATGGGCACGCGTAATAATTGACGCCAAGCATTGATGGTAAAACCCGTTCCCTGCAAATCGAAAGGGGGTGGTTCTAACTGGGTAAATTTTTTGGCAAAATAATCGGCCAACCAAGCTTTGGTATTCTCGATGACACGTTGGTGTGCACGACCAAAGCGATGCAGCGGGTAATGGTCGGTTAATCGTTTTTGAATAAAAGATTTATTTTCTTGAAAGGTCAGTAGACAGAGACCCCGTTCGGAGGCCATGGCGACGACTTTACCCAGCGGAGTAGAAAGGAGTGTTTGGGAGAGATCTCTTAATTGCATCTTGCCTCCATTTTGTCGATGGCCCAATCTTCATCATGCCGGTTTTACCCACATACTGACAATCATTTTATTCGGGTTTAAACTCGAATTTTGCTGTATAAATAATGAGGGTGTATGTTATAATAAAAAAACCAGGGTGGGGGCAAATGAACAATGAACTTTGAACAAGATCACTTGCCAAACTGTATATTAGCATAGTGTATTAAGAGCGAGACTCTCGATGATTCAGAAAGTGGGGGAAGACAATTCTAGAAATCATGAACCTTCTGAATTGAAGTATATTCAAAATCTGCAAAAAGAAGAGGAAGGAACTTACCTGTTAGACGCCGTAGAGCGACAAGTGCAAGGGGCTTTGGGTGCAGTACAACGGATTGCAGAGATGCTGGAAACCAATAAAACTGTGGCACCCATTGAAGATCTCCCTGAAAAAATTAGAGCAGAATATAAAATTATCAAAGATTGTTTGGATCCAGAACGATCCGCGGACAACACCTTGCAAGCAAATGGGAATCGCCGTTCTGCGGGGGGGATCCAAGTTGAGGCCAATCCGCTCATTAAAGAAATGGGGGGAATGCCGATCGAAAATATTTCAGCCGAGTGGAAAGACATAGCTGGCGATATCCTAGATAAAACAGAACTGGAAAATTTGATCAATAAGAAATTGAAAGACCGCGTGGATTTGGCAAACAAATTAAAGAATCGATTAAAAGCACAACCCAAATTAAAACCTGGACAGCAACTCACGCCTAAATTTCATAAGATTCAAAATACCTTAAAATATATTCTGAAAGAAATTCCAAGGCCAGATGCTCCTGCGCCCCGCTTGGCACCTTCTTCGGCACCACGGCCGAGACCAGGGATGTAAGGGTAAGACATCATGGCGACAAACCAATCGCTTTCCCACGAAATTTTATTTGGATCTTTCGACAGTGTGTCGGCGCTTATTCGTCAAGGTGCTAATGTCAACGAAAAAGATATTTACGGCATGACTCCTTTAATTGAAGCAGTGTTAAAAGAAAGTACAGCGATCATTGAGTTATTATTGGCCAGTGGGGCCAATGTGGATCAACAAGATATCAGTGGTCAAACGGCGTTACAATGGGCGGTGAACCGCACCCAAAAACCCGCGTGTGAGATGCTCTTAAAAGCAAAGGCAAATCCCAATCATTATTCTGCCGATGGGCAGCCGATTTTAGTCAATCCCATTTTAAGAGATCAATCGGATCTGGTGCAACTATTGTGTTTTTATGGAGCAGAGGTCAATTTTGCCTTAGACTTTATTAATGCAAAACTAATCGGCCACCGCTATGAATTGGTGGGGCGAGCGCGTATTCTAAATCCCAAAAGACGTTTTATTGATCTCAATTTTGAAGGATTTTATTTGGAATTTACGGTTGGGATTATTTTAAGAACTTTGGTCACTTTTATGAACAGCGAGACGGGTAAAAAATTTAATGCCTTTGCGACCGTGTTAAGTAAAATCGCCAGAACTTTTAAAGGTGCCGCCGAGATAGTCCAATATAAATATACCACCGAAGGTCCAAAGGTACAGGATGCGCTGATTCGGCAAATATTGGGCCAGGATTTAGTTTTGATCCCAGTCTCGTATGAAGGGCACGCGATTACATTTGTGAAATATGGGAAGTATTGGGCCAAATGCGATCGAGGTGTCAAACACATCGTGGACACGGTCATTATCTATCAGGTTGGGAACCCAAATGCCTTGAACATCGATTTCTTAATCGATTTAATGTACAACAATAAATCTGATGATTATATTAACAACGAAATCAAGACAATTTTAGACTTAAAGCCCATTGCCACGTTACCAGCGCGCTATCAGTTAAGCGGTAATTGTTCTTGGGCCAATGTCGAAGCCAGTGTGCCTGCCATGATGTTTATGCTGATGTTTCGAGGAAATTTTGAAAGCCGCGGCGAGATTGCCGCGCTCAAAAAATCGATTATGAATTATTATGACACGTGGGTAGAATGGGACAAAGACCGGATCTTGGTTGAACATATTGCTTCTTTCAAAAAAGCGACATTAGAAAAAAGAGTGGCTAAGGCGTCTATTTTGGCGGCAATATTATTTCAACGATGCAAGCCGTCGCACAGAAATGAAATCGAAAGGGCTAAGAAGATATTAGCGGTGCTGATGTTGCCCGAGTACGGATATATTTTAAAAACCTATATTAAGGTGTACTATACCAAAATGGCGGGTAGAATTGGTGAGGACTTTATCAATCTACTCAAAGCCTGTGGGGTCGATATCAAAAAATTAGTGGTTCGCCAACTACATTAGTGAGGTTTCCCCACGCAATGAAGGGAAGTGTGAATTTCGGGCTAGCAACAAATTAGGGTTCGATTAGGAGTAAACAGATGACAACAGCGTATTGGTGTGTATTGGTGGTTGTTCTTTTTCCGTATGTCTTTACGGTTCTCGCAAAATCTGGTCCTGGGTTCAATAATAGAACGCCACGAGAGGCATTGGAACACTTAAAAGGATGGCGTAAACGAGCACACTGGGCACAACTCAATAGTTTCGAGGCCATGCCGGGGTTTATTGCCGCAGTGCTTATTGCCGAACAACTGCACGTTCCTCAATGGGAGATTAATCGTCTGGCGATGGCTTTTGTGGCAATGCGCGTTCTGTATGCGATTTGCTATATCGCAGACAAATATATTTTGAGAAGTCTAGCTTGGTTTGTTGGCTTAGGGATAGTGATTGCGTTGTTTGTGACGGCAGCAGGGTATTGTTAAGCAAATTTCTCAACGTTTTTGAATGAAGTGGTTGTGAGATGTTGGTAGGCCGCAGTCACGTACATTCTAAAAACCAAGGATGGATTTTTTTTGAAAGTCGTTGTTAACTAGAAAGTCTTGCGATGGCGGCCATCGTCATCTTTATTTTTATTTCCGGATTCAACAGCAGAAGTGGATTGAGTTCTTGTTGGATACAACGGATTATCGAACATGACTGTTTTATTGCTATTCCTAGCTTTAACAGCACTTTGCAATTGATCCAATAAAGATTCTCCAGGTTTCTTTTTTGGTCCAGCCAACTCTGCTCGTCTCTTCTCAACGGCATCTTTAAATACTCTTTTTACTTCATTAGGGTAATTGTCAGGTGTGTGAGCATTTTGCAGATTGTATTGAACGATGGGGACTGATCTCTCAAATTGTTTAGCGATTGCATTTGCATCCATCTTAGCGAGTGCATCGCCTTTTGGAAGTTTATCAAGCTGGGCTTGAGTCATCCCATAAATATGTTCTCTCAAAACTCTGACTCGGGCTATTTCTTCGTGTTCTGGAGTTCCTACTGGCATTTTCGCTCTCCCCATCTTTCAGTTCAAAACAGTACTTGGAATATTTGATGGTAAGACCCTGGAATTCTAAAAAAAGTTCAGTTTAATTGAGCGCGTGTAGCTGCAAGTTAAAAGTATGCCATTGTATTTCCTCAGTGATTTTCGGGAGATGCACTCTCTATGGATTCCCGTTTTCGTGGATGACGAGGAAAATGCGGAGATCCCCTCGTTCACGGGGGTGATGCTACCTGGGTAGTTATTACAATGAGTGTCTCGTCGCATTATACCAATGTTTATCCGTGGGTTCATTGTCGAATGGCTCAGTCTTTCTCAAAATTGTTTATATTTTTAACGCCGTATCCAGTTGGCACGAGTTTTTATAACCGCGCAGATGTCATCAAATACAGTCGATACAATCCCTTGGCTTGCCAATATGGATTTTAAACCCATCGCTCTTTCGAGGCAGCTTTCAGCCATTTTAAATAATTGTTTTTCTAAATTTCTCTTTGCAACCGTTGTCTCTGGAACAAGTTGGTACCAATGCCGTAAAAACACTTTATCAGGATCATATTTCCCACCAATTTTCATGGCCATTTTTACCGAAACATCTGGAATAACGGCCGTACTTAACAAGTCATAGGCGGGAGCCAAAGTTGGGGCAACTTTTTTATAAAGCAGTGAGAAATTTTTTCCATGAGCGTCAGCATTTCCAATCAGATAATTAAAAATCACTCGCTCAATAAAAGCCAAGCGGTCAACGGCTGGGGTGGCAGAATAAATGTGTAATATTTCCAGGCAATTGGCAATTTTGGGGCCCCCTTCACGTTCATACTTTAATTCTGGCATAACACTTAATGCTTGGCAAAAATCTTCTTGGTGTAAGCGCGTGACGACATTATCTTGAGTGCGCACGCGGTCATATCGTTCAACCAGAAAATAGGGGGTTTCTCCTGCCCAACCAATGTCTGTCTGGGGAACATCAATGTCAAGTAATTGAGCCAGCCGCATACAAAACAGTTCGTTATGAACACTGTCTTTAATTCCGAGGATTACAGGTTTCAAAATATGCGTTGTGGGGGAAGTGCCTTTGCATAAAGCGATTTGCCCATTTTTTACCGTTACTGCTATTTTATCCTGAGCACCAGCCAAGGACAGTCGAATATCCTCTACGCCAACCAGTAAAGGGCGCCTTTTCAGTAATTCGAGGATTTCTCTTAACTTTTTGTCATCCAGTGACTCAATATCAGTGGCTTGTACTTTATAGGGAATTTGGCCTTCGGGGTAAAGCGATAAGGCACCTGCACATTCCCCGCCTATCACTTCTAAAAATCCAAAAGCATTTTTTTCAGAGATGCCGAGATAACGCGCTAAACGATGACGTACAATATCATCCGGCAAGAAACCTGAAAAAAATGCTTTAACTGAATTTCCTTCATACATTTCCGTTTGAATTGGCATGGAAACAGAAATTGCCGGGTTGTGTTTATTCTTCACATAATCAGTGTCATATTGAAACGATAAGGTACCCGATTTATTCTGGGTGAGTTTTCCAGTAAGTTTATTGTGCAGATAAACATCCAGAGTATGGCTCATTTGTTACAGAATCTCATCGGTATTTCCTTCTACATGGGTGGTTTTATCGTCTCCCTTTCTGCCAGAAGTTGATCTGCGCATCGAAGCGAAAACGCCAATGCCCAACATTTGCATTACCTGGATCACTTTTCCGATTTCACAAGATTCTTTGCCTTTTTCTAGTTCACGAATAAAGCGCACCCCAACACCGGATACGGCGGCAAGTTTTTCTTGGGTGAGTCCCTGTGATTTTCGGGTTTTACGAACCAAGGCCCCTAGTTTTTTGATGCTGGTTATCTCAACCATATAAATCAACCCTCTCGGGATGATTTTAATACGGTTTTGGGTCAAAATCAATAAATAAACCCGAACGGGATGATTTTAAGATAATTCGGGCTGAATTCCATAAAATACTCCCGAACGGGACGATTTTAGACAATGGGTTACACGCTACGCAATTTTTGAGGGTTGATTCGGTTTAAACCGTTCCGTTGTAAACTTCAGGGTTTGCCAAAGCATGGGGTTTTTCCCCTTGCAGTACTCGAATGGCGTTTTCTGCCGCAATCACCGCCATTTTGGTTCTGGTTTCGACGGTAGCGCTACCAATGTGCGGCAACAAAACCACATTGTCTAGACTGCTTAAGCCGGGGGTTAAAAGAGGTTCATTTTCGTAAACATCAAGACCCGCACCCGCAATCCGATGATTTTTCAAAGCGGTGATGAGATCGCGTTCGTCTACAACCGGGCCGCGAGTGGTATTAATGAGATACGCAGTCGGTTTCATTTGGTTGAATTGCTCTTGGGTGATCAGATGATGTGTTTCTGCGGTTAAAGGAGTGTGGAGCGAAATAATATCGGCTTCTGTGAGCAATTCATCCAAAGAAACATATCGGGCATCTGGAATTTCTTTGGGAGAGCGGGCGGTATAAATGACTTTCATACCAAAGCCTTTGGCACGTTTGGCGACCGCAGCGCCAATGCGTCCCATGCCCACGATTCCTAGAGTTTTATCGGTCAAATCACTCCCTAAAAATAACGTTGGGCTCCAACCGTGAAATAAACCGTTGCGGGTAAATTGATCTGCGGCGACAATTTTGCGCGTGACGGCTAAAATGAGCGCCCAGGTTAGATCGGCTGTTGCTTCGGTTAAGATCCCAGGAGTAATGCAAACTGGAATATTGCGTTGGGTAGCCGCCTTAACATCAATATTATTATACCCCACCGCATAATTAGAAATAACTTTTAAGCGATTCCCTGCTTCAATAATGGATTGATCAATGGTGTCGGTCAGTAAGCACAATAATGCGTCTTTTCCTTTGATTTGATCCAACAACTCACCTTTTTCCAGAGTTTGATCGGCGGGATTCAGCGTCACGTCAAAATACGCTCTTAACTGATTAAGACCTGCTTCGGGGAGCTGGCGCGTGACTAAAATTTTAGGCTTCATGGCATAATCCTTAGAGCAATTAATCGAGCAATATTGTTGGCGGCTCGAACCAGCAACGGTTTGGCTGAGGCAAAACACTCTTGGGTGCTCTGCGATCGATCGGTCATACTAAAGACTGCATCAATGCCGTGATGGTAAACTTCTGGATATCCTTTGCCAAGTTGTGCCGCAATTGCAATGACAGGAATATTAAAGGTTTTGGCTAATTTTGCAACTGCGATGGGGGTTTTACCCCAAACCGTTTGGTCATCAATGCGCCCTTCGCCGGTGATCACTAAATGAGCGGATTGCAGATAGGCTCGTAAACCGATGTGTTCCAAGACCACTTCGGCGCCTGGTTTTAAGGTAGCGTTTAAAAAAGCAAATAATCCGCCTGCTAAGCCACCCGCAGCACCGGTTCCTGGCAGATGACCCATGTGTTTTTGCGTGGTTTCAGAAATTATTTTTTCAGTGTGTGCATAAATTTGGCTGAGTTTTTTAAGATCCTTTTGGGGTACGCCCTTTTGCGGAGCGTAGAGAATGGCACCCTTCGGTCCTAGTAAAGAGTTATTCACATCGTGTGCCAGAATAAATTCCGAATCTGCCAAGCGTGGATCTAAACCAGAAGTATCGATGACAGCCAGCGTTTCTAATGCTGCTGCGGTTGGGGCGATATCTTGCCCTTGTCGATTGCAAAAACGAATGCCTAAAGCTTGTAATGCACCTATGCCGAAATCGACGGTTGCACTGCCGCCAAGGCCGATGATAAATCGTCGGCACCCTTTGTCTAAGGCAGCCAAAATCAACTCACCACTGCCAAAAGAAGTATGGTGCAAGGGATTTCTTTGATTGTGTGGGACTAGGGTTAGTCCAGAAACTGTTGCAGTTTCAATCACGGCCGTCTTGTCTTTTAAGACGCCAAAGGTGCCGGTCATGGTTGCGCCAAGGGGATTGGTAGCAGGCACAGTATAGAAAGTCATGTCTTGGTTAAAGGCCAGTGCTTCCAAAGTTCCTTCACCGCCATCGGCCATGGGGATCTCAATGCACTGTGCGTTGGGTAGAGCGCTCGTAAAACCTTCGGCGATCGACTGAGTCGCTTCTCGCGCAGTGAGGGAGCCTTTAAAACTGTCTGGCGCAATAAGGATCTTCATATCATTTCGAGGAAACCAGAGACTGTTGTTCCCGCATAAATTTTTGAAATCCCAGTGTATCATGAAACGCATGGCTTAAGCGGCTAATGCCTTCGGCCAGCATTGCTTCGTTTGCGGTAAAAGCGATTCGGAAGTAGTGTTGGTTTTCGGAGCCAACCTTTCCAAAAGATCGACGGTCTAAAATGGCAACGTGGTGGTGATAAAGCGCAAACAATTGAAATAAACTGGTGGGGCTGGTCAGAGATTGAGCGATTGGATCCAGTCCTTGGAAAGCCGCCATAATGCCCAGATTTTCACATATTTGTTGGATATTGGGGAAAATATAAAAGGTACCTTTGGGTTTAATACAGCGAAGGTTGGGAATTTCGCGCAGTTTTTCATACACAAAATCTCTTCTTGTTTGGAAAGTTTGGACCATATTAACCACGCTGCGTTCGGCATCTGGATGGGTTAAAGCAACCTTGGCGGCCTCTTGATTGTAGGGAGAAATGCAAGAAAAATAATTGATGTTTAAGTTTTTAACCACATTTGCTTCTTCAATGCTTGGAAAAATCGCATAGCCGATTCTGCCCCCTGTCCATGCATAACTTTTAGAAAAACCACTGCTGATAATGGTTCTCTTTTCCATGCCGGGAAAAGAGGCAATAGAATAATGAGATTGCTGATCAAAAATAATTCTTTCGTAAATTTCATCGGAATAGACGCGAACATTCGGGTGGCACTGGTTTAAAATGACTTTGGCAATGGTTTCTAATTCGAATTGATTTGCGACATTACCGGTGGGGTTAGAAGGAGAATTTAGGAAGATCATTTTGGTTTTTGGAGTGATTAACGCGCTCAGAGCTTCGGCGGTTAATTTAAAATCATTTTCTTCTGACAAATGTGCCGGAACGGGTTTTGCGCCCAGATACCGAATAAAAGATTCGAAAATTGGGAAGCTTGGACTGGGATAGATCACTTCATCGCCTGGATCACAATAGACTTGTTCTGAAAATCCAATACCCGGTTTAGCGCCTGGAAATACAACAATCTGCTCGGGAGAAACGGACAGTTTTCGGGTCTTATAAATTTGCTGGCTAATGGCTTCACGAAGCGTTAACAGACCTTTAGGATCGCAGTAATGGGTATTATGATCATCCAGTTGTTTTTTGATTTCTTCTTTGACAACCTCGGGGATATTAAAGTCTGGTTCCCCGATATTCAGCTTAACCACACGATGGCCTTGCGATTCTAGGGTGGCGATATGGGAGCTGATCTTAAAAGCGTTTTCTGTATCAATGAGAAAGGCTCGTTTTGCGTATAAATCCATTTTTTTATTTACCCCACTTTCGGCTTCTTTTAGTTTAGTAGTTGATAAACTTACTTTATACAGGTTCTTTATACAGTATCATCGTTTTTTATAACAGCTTTGGGATAGAGTTCTAGGGAATGGCCGAGCTCTCCCACGCGGCCGCAACCACCCTTTGTTCTTTCGGGAACGGACATCCTGTCCTTGACGCTTCTTACCGTCCCTGGTCGCGACATCCCTCATAAACAAAGGGAGTTGCGGCCGGTGGTGCTTCAGCCTTAAAAGACTGACTGTTGCTGTCTTTTAAAACGACTCAAGTACCCAAAAAACTCTGATTTTTAGAGGAAAAATAGGGTTAGTATTGTTATCCCTCTGCGAAACCGCTGAGGCACCCCGGCAAATTTCCTCGAGTCATCCCCGCGAAAGCGGGGATCCAGTATTTGAGCTGAGAAATGGAGGTTATTCTGGTTTGCCGCTTTCGTGGGAGTGATTTTCAGGGAAATGACAAGACAAGCAACTTACTCCATTTGATCGAGCAGTAATCTTCGTCGAAAATAACCATTTGAATTAATTAATGATTTTTGGTTTTAGGCTTTTTTTTGGCGCTGGTATGCGAAGCAGAAAGAAGTTGATACAATAGCCGGCTGATGGAAACCTCACTCACCGATTATTTAGAAATATTAAACCCGGCGCAGCGCGAAGCTGTGACGGTTCCTGAAGGCAATTTATTAGTTTTAGCGGGGGCAGGCAGCGGCAAGACGCGGGTCATTGTTCACCGAATTGCTTGGCTTATTTCGCACCAGCTGATGGTTGCTTACTCTGTATTGGCTGTGACTTTTACCAATAAAGCGGCGTGTGAAATGAAGAGTCGGCTTTCGGAATTGTTGGGGCGAGAAGCAGACGGCATGTGGGTCGGAACCTTTCATGGACTGTCGCATCGGCTGCTCCGTTTACACTGGCAGGAAGCGCAATTACCAGAAAGTTTTCAAGTGATCGATGGGGACGATCAACTGCAAGTCATTCGTCGTCTTTTTAAAACCTTAGGTGTCAATGAAGATCGATTTGATGCCAAAAAAGTTCAAGGATACATCAATCGAAAAAAAGACGAAGGGATTCGTGCTAACCAATTGTTGTCAGCCGAAAATCCGTATGAAAAAGTGCAGCAAGAAGTGTATCTGCAATACGAAAAGATTTGTACAGAAAGTGGGTTAGCTGATTTTGCTGAACTGTTGCTGCGATCATATGAGTTGCTCAAAAATAACCCTGAATTATTAACACATTATCAAGCAAGATTTTCCCATGTATTGGTAGACGAGTTTCAAGACACCAATGCGATTCAATATCAGTGGTTATTGTTGCTGGCGGGTCAAGCAAAATCTGTGACCGTGGTGGGCGACGACGATCAGTCTATTTATGGTTGGCGTGGCGCTAAGATAGAAAACATTCGGCGTTTTGAGCGAGAATTTAAAGGAACGCGGTTAATTCGTTTGGAGCAAAATTATCGCTCCACCAGTACAATTTTGGCAGCGGCGAATGCGCTCATTTCTCATAATGGCAGTCGTTTTGGCAAAACGTTGTGGACCGAAGGTGAACAAGGGGATCCGATCACGATCTATGCGGGGTTCAACGAAGAAGACGAAGCCTTATATGTGGTGCGTGCGATTCGAGAGTGGTTGAATCAATCAGGCACTGCCGATGAAATTGGAATTCTCTATCGTTCGAATGCGCAATCACGAGTCTTAGAAGAAGCATTGGTGAGAGCGGGTATTTCTTATAGTATCTATGGTGGCTTACGCTTTTTTGAACGGGCAGAAATTAAAGATGCCTTGGCGTATTTAAGATTAGTGGTGAATGTTGCAGACAATACTTCTTTTGAACGCGTCATCAATGTTCCGCCACGTGGAATCGGCGATCGCAGCTTAGAAAAAATTACAGAACTTGCAGCAGAACATCACTGCAGTTATTGGGAGGCAGCGAAAAAAGCCATCGAGCTTCGAGTTGTCAGTGGCAAAATAGAAACCAGTTTGCGCGGCTTTGTTTCTTTAATCGAAAATCTTTGTGTTGCGGTTCCTTCAGATTCTCTGACTCAATTGATAGATGTCGTGATCCGAAACAGCGGATTATTGCGGTATTTCCGAGAACAAGAAGGCGAAAAAGCTCAAAATCGCGCCGAGAACTTAGAAGAGTTGATTAATGCCGCCAATGATTTTGAAGCAGAGTATCCTGTCGAAGATAATCTTTCTCCCTTAACAGCCTTTTTATCGTACACGTCATTAGAAGCGGGCGAACGCAAGAATGGAACGGGCGACGCCGCAGTCCAGCTCATGACCTTACATTCGGCTAAAGGGCTTGAGTTTCCCCTAGTGTTTATTTGCGGTTTAGAAGATGGTTTGTTTCCGCATCATTTTTCCCGGGAGAATCCGAGCGCGCTAGAAGAGGAACGTCGATTGTGTTATGTGGGTGTGACGCGCGCGCGAAAAAAACTCTATTTAACGTATGCGGAAAAAAGAAGAGTCTTTGGTCGGGATGAAGATCGTCATCCTTCGAGATTTTTGCGCGAATTTCCAGAGCACTTAATTCAAGAAGTACATCGTAAAGTCAGTGTTAGTGTTCGAACGCCTTTTGTGGGCAGTGCTGGAATGTCAGGTTCAGGCGCCGACGGTTCGAATGAAGGCTATCGATTGGGGCAGCGGGTGGTTCATCCCAAATTTGGCGAAGGGACGGTGGTGGATCACGAAGGTTCGGGAGAACGCACGCGCGTGCATGTTCAATTCGATGTCTATGGAAGTAAGTGGTTGGCCTTAGCGTATGCCAGATTAGAGCCAGCTTAAGAGGCGGGATACCTCACCCGCTTACTGAATTAATCAATAATAATCCGGGTTATTTTTTTGCTTTGTTTCTTACTAAAAAGTTCTAAAGTTACTTGACATAGTTGAGTCGCGTCTGTAGGATGGCAGGCGATATGCTCTATAGATTTGGGTTAGGTATGTACACTTATTTTTAGCCTAACTGCTTTTTATAGATCCGTTGTAATCCTTAAATTTGTTCATTCAGTAACCGCGGAGGGTAGTAATAATGGCAGCAGTCAATCCACTAGCACAAGCAGCACAAGACAGATTTATAGCTCAACATTTTGAGAATGAGCCTAATTTAGTAACCCGCCGGGCTGCAATGGCTGCTGCAGAAGCCGGTGCTGTTGGTCTCCCCAACGCTACTCTTGCTAAAAATGCAAAGCCTATTTACAGACAATTGCTCACTGACGCAATGCGGGCGATTGATCGGTTTAACCTGGATAATTTTGGAGCGGAACCAAATTTAGTGACACGTCATGGCGCAATCCAAGCGGCGATAGCGAACGCAGGGGCACATGGTCTTAGCCCATTTGGGTTGCAACAATACCAAGCGTTATTGGGTGCAGCGTTAGCAGCTCCGGCACTTGATCCGATTCGTGATGCGATTGCGCGATACAACGGGCATAATTTTGCAGCGCAGCCTGATTTAGCGTTGCGTTACGGTGCGATTCAAGCGGCGATAGCGGATGTTGGTGTGAGTGTTGTCATAGCGGATGCGACGGAGCGAGGTCATTACCAAGCTTTATTGAATGCAGCGTTATTAGACCCGGCATTGGCTAACGTTCATGCAGCGGTTGTTCGGTTTAATGCGTTTAATTTTGGAGCGGAAGCGAATTTAGTGACACGCCATGGAGCAATTCAAGCGGCGATAGCGGATGTTGGTGTGGGTGTTGTCATAGCGGATGCGACGGAGCGAGGTCATTATCAAGCCTTATTGAATGCGGTATCTGCTCCCTTAAATGCGGCGGTTAATCGATTCAACGCGCATAATTTTGCAGCGATTGGAGACGCAAGAAATGCCTATCTTGCGATTGAGGCAGCGATAGCGGATATTGGTGTGGGTGTCGTGATAGCCGATGCGACGGAGCGAGGTCATTACCAAGCCTTATTGAATGCAGCGTTATTGGACGCAGCATTTGATCCGATTCGTGCGGCGATTGCGCGATACAACGCGCATAATTTTGGAGCGGAAGCGAATTTAGTGACGCGACATGGAGCTATTCAAGCAGCAAGAGGGGCTGTTGCGGGCCTGGCATTAGGTGCTGTTGAACAAGCGCATTACCAAGCGTTGTTGGATGCGGAATTTGGTCCCTTAGATGCAGCGGTTGGTCGATACAACGGGCATAATTTTGGAGCGGAAGCGAATTTAGTGACACGCCATGGAGCAATTCAAGCGGCGATAGCAGATGTTGGTGTGGGTGTTGTCATAGCAGATGCGACGGAGCGCGGTCATTATCAAGCTTTATTGAATGCGGTATTTGGTCCCTTAGATGCAGCGGTTGTTCGATTTAATGCGTTTAATTTTGGAGCGGAAGCGAATTTAGTGACGCGCCATGGAGCAATTCAAGCGGCGATAGCAGATGTTGGTGTGGGTGTTGTCATAGCAGATGCGACGGAGCGCGGTCATTATCAAGCTTTATTGAATGCGGAATTTGGTCCCTTAGATGCAGCGGTTGTTCGATTTAATGCGTTTAATTTTGGAGCGCAAGCGAATTTAGTGACGCGCCATGGAGCAATTCAAGCGGCGATAGCGGATGTTGGTGTGGGTGTTGTCATAGCAGATGTGACGGAGCGCGGTCATTATCAAGCTTTATTAAATGCGGAATTTGGTCCCTTAGATGCAGCGGTTGGTCGATACAACGGGCATAATTTTGGAGCGCAAGCGAATTTAGTGACGCGCCATGGAGCAATTCAAGCGGCGATAGCGGATGTTGGTGTAGGTGTTGTCATAGCGAGTGCGACGGAGCGCGGTCATTACCAAGCTTTGTTGAATGCGGTATTTGGCCCCTTAAATGCAGCGGTTGTTCGATACAACGCGCATAATTTTGGAGCGCAAGCGAATTTAGTGGCGCGCCATGGAGCGATCCAAGCGGCGATAGCGGATATTGGTGCGGGTGTTGTCATAGCAGATGTGACGGAGCGCGGTCATTACCAAGCGTTATTGAATGCAGCGTTATTAGACCCAGCATTGGCTAACGTTCATGCAGCGGTTGTTCGATTTAATGCGTTTAATTTTGGAGCGGAAGCGAATTTAGTGACGCGCCATGGAGCAATTCAAGCGGCGATAGCGGATGTTGGTGTGGGTGTTGTCATAGCAGATGTGACGGAGCGCGGTCATTATCAAGCTTTATTAAATGCGGAATTTGGTCCCTTAGATGCAGCGGTTGGTCGATACAACGGGCATAATTTTGGAGCGCAAGCGAATTTAGTGACGCGCCATGGAGCAATTCAAGCGGCGATAGCGGATGTTGGTGTAGGTGTTGTCATAGCGAGTGCGACGGAGCGCGGTCATTATCAAGCTTTATTAAATGCGGAATTTGGTCCCTTAGATGCAGCGGTTGGTCGATACAACGGGCATAATTTTGGAGCGCAAGCGAATTTAGTGGCGCGCCATGGAGCGATCCAAGCGGCGATAGGGGGAGTTGGTGCATTAGGATTAGCTGCGGGTGAACAAGCACATTATCTAGCTTTGTTGAATGCGGAATTTGGTCCTTTAGATGCGGCGGTTAATCGATACAACGCGCATAATTTTGCAGCACAGCCTGATTTAGGGTTGCGTTACGGTGCGATTGAAGCGGCGATAGCGGATATTGGTGTGGGTGTAGTGATAGCGGATGCGACGGAGCGTGGTCATTATCAAACCATATTGAATGCGGCGTTAGCATCCCCGGCATTTGGTGCTATTCGTGCGGCGATTCTGCGATTTAACGCACATAATTTTGGAGCGGAAGTGAATTTAGTGACGCGCCATGGAGCAATTCACGCGGCGATAGGGGGAGTTGGTGCATTAGGATTAGGTATTGCGCAGGCGGCACATTACCAAGCGTTATTGAATGCGGAATTTGGTCCCTTAGATGCAGCGGTTGTTCGATTTAATGCGTTTAATTTTGGGGCGGAAGCGAATTTAGTGACGCGCCATGGAGCAATTCAAGCAGCGATAGCAGATGTTGGTGTAGGAGTTGTCATAGCGAATGCGACGGAGCGAGGTCATTACCAAGCGTTATTGAATGCGGAATTTGGTTCCTTAGATGCAGCGGTTGTTCGATTCAACGGGCATAATTTTGGAGCACAGCTTGATTTAGCGTTGCGTTACGGTGCGATTGAAGCGGCGATAGCGGATATTGGTGCGGGTGTTGTTATAGCGGATGCGACGGAGCGTGGTCATTACCAAGCGTTATTGAATGCAGCGTTATTAGACCCGGCATTGGCTAACATTCATGCAGCGGTTGTTCGATTTAATGCGTTTAATTTTGGAGCGGAAGCGAATTTAGTGACGCGACATGGAGCAATTCAAGCAGCGATAGCGGATGTTGGTGTAGGTGTTGTCATAGTGGATGCGATGGAGCGAGGTCATTACCAAGCGTTATTGAATGCGGAATTTAGTCCCTTAGATGCAGCGGTTGTTCGATTCAATGGGCATAATTTTGGAGCGGCAGCGAATTTAGTGACGTGCCATGGAGCAATTCAAGCAGCGATAGCGGATGTTGGTGTAGGTGTTGTCATAGTGGATGCGATGGAGCGAGGTCATTACCAAGCGTTATTGAATGCGGAATTTGGTCCCTTAGATGCAGCGGTTGTTCGATTCAACGGGCATAATTTTGGAGCGGAAGCGAATTTAGTGACGCGCCATGGAGCAATTCAAGCAGCGATAGCGGATGTTGGCGTAGGTGTTGTCATAGCGGATGCGACGGAGCGAGGTTATTACCAAGCGTTATTGAATGCGGAATTTGGTCCTTTAGATGCGGCGGTTAATCGATACAACGCGCATAATTTTGCAGCGGCAGCTAATGTAAGAAACCGTTACCTTGCGATTGAAGTGGCGATAGCGGGTGTTGCAGCATTAGGATTAGTTGCAGATGAACAAGCACATTATCAAGCGTTACTGAACGGGGCGTTGGCAGCTCCGGCATTTAATCCGATTCGTGCGGCGATTGCGCGATTTAACGCACATAATTTTGCAGCGCAGGCGGATTTAGTGGCTCGCCATGGAGCGATGCAAGCGGCGAGACTGGGTGTTGCAGCATTAGGATTAGGTGGATTAGAACGTGGCCATTACCAAGCGTTATTGAATGCGGAATTTGGTCCCTTAGATGCAGCGGTTGGACGATTCAACGCGCATAATTTTGGAGCGGAAGCGAATTTAGTGACGCGACGTGGAGCGATTCAAGCGGCGATAGGGGGAGTTGGTGCATTAGGATTGGGTGCAGCTGAACAAGCGCATTACCAAGCGTTGTTGGATGCGGAATTTGGTCCCTTAGATGCAGCGGTTGGACGATTCAACGCGCATAATTTTGGAGCGGAAGCGAATTTAGTGACGCGACGTGGAGCGATTCAAGCGGCGATAGCGGATGTTGGTGTAGGTGTTGTCATAGCGGATGCGACTGAGCGTGGACATTACCAAGCGTTATTGAATGCGGAATTTGGTCCCTTAGATGCAGCGGTTGTTCGATTTAATGCGTTTAATTTTGGAGCGGAAGCGAATTTAGTGACGCGACGTGGAGCGATTCAAGCGGCGATAGCGGATGTTGGTGTAGGTGTTGTCATAGCGGATGCGACTGAGCGTGGACATTACCAAGCGTTATTGAATGCGGAATTTGGTCCCTTAGATGCAGCGGTTGTTCGATTTAATGCGTTTAATTTTGGAGCGGAAGCGAATTTAGTGACGCGACGTGGAGCGATTCAAGCGGCGATAGCGGATGTTGGTGTAGGTGTTGTCATAGCGGATGCGACTGAGCGTGGACATTACCAAGCGTTATTGAATGCGGAATTTGGTTCCTTAGATGCGGCGGTTGGACGATACAACGCGCATAATTTTGCAGCGCAGCCTGATTTGGTGGCTCGTCATGGAGCAATTCAAGCGGCGATAGCGGATGTTGGTGTAGGTGTTGTCATAGCGGATGCGGTGGAGCGTGGACATTATCAAGCTTTATTAAATGCGGAATTTGGTCCCTTAGATGCGGCGGTTGGACGATTCAACGGGCATAATTTTGGAGTGGAAGCGAATTTAGTGACGCGCCATGGAGCAATCCAAGCGGCGAGAGCGGGAGTTGGTGCATTAGGATTGGGTGCAGCTGAACAAGCGCATTACCAAGCGTTATTGAATGCGGAATTTGGTCCCTTAGATGCAGCGGTTACCCGATTCAACCTCAATAACTTCGCTGCAGAGCCTGATTTAGAGCAGCGTCGTGACGATATTGATGCAGTACGAATTGCAGCGGTTGTTGGTCTTGCGCCACAAGCAGAGGCGCTGTACCGATCACTGCTTGACACAACTCATACTGCTTTAGATCAAGCGATTACTGCATTCGAAAATCATCACTTTGATAATGAGCCAAATTTAGTGACTCGTCATGGTCAAGTGCAAGCGGCAATTGCGAATGCAGCGGCTCAGGTTCTTAATCCAGAGGCATTGGTGCATTACCGAGCGCTGTTGGCAAAGGAATTTACACCTCTCAATGCGGCACTCGTTCGATTTAATGGACGTAATTTTGATCAATTTGGAAATTTGGTCGACCGCAGAACCCAAATTGCTGCAGCAATCGCAGGCATTGGTGGCCTTGGCCTCACTCCAGTGGAAGAAGGGCATTACCAAACCTTGCTGGAAGCAAAAGCTAAGGAAACTTCCGTTGCATTAGGAACACAAAGGTTTGCTGCTCATCAATTTGAGAAGACAACCAATGTTCGTGATCGTTTAACAAGTGTGAGAGAAGCTATATCAAAAGCGCCTGGTGTTGTCTATGTCGATCATACCGGTGACGAACAAGCGTCTTACACTGCGTCATTAAAGGGAGTAGAGACTTATTTAGTGGCTGCTGTTCGCCGCTGTGATGCTCATAAGTTTAGAGAGCAGGCAAATTTTGCAACACGTCGCACAGTGATTGATGCTGCGATTGCAAAAATCTCTACACTACCCTTGTTGCCGGGCGAAGAGCCTTGTTACCGAGCATTGTTAGCGGTAGAACGGACTTTAGCTTCGAATGGGGTTGCGCAAGAGAGATTTAACGCGCATCGCTTTAGTGAGACGAGGGATCTCAGCGCTCGCTTGCAGTTGTTCGAACAAGCGATCCAAAAGGTGGGTACTCTAGGGATTAGCGATGCGGCGGAAAAAACGCATTATCTGGCGTTGTTAACCAGTAACCGTCAAACCACAGTGACGGCGCTTTCCCAAGTTGTGACACAACAAGCGGCGGCAAACGTGTCGGCTGCAAGTAATCTGGTTCAGGAAAGAACAGCGATTGCTGAGCAGTTAGCAAGAGTTCAGTCACAGTTCCCTGTCGGATCAGCAGAAGGTCGTCTGGTTCAACAACAGTTGCAAGCGAGGAGCCCATCGTCAACCATGGTGGTCCAGCAAACCGCTCAGCGAATGGCTCAGGCTATGAAATCTGGCAGCCCTACTGGCCAGCAACAACTGGTGCAAGATGTTAAACAGCTCAGCGATGAAGAGCGTCGGAAAGCCGCGGCTTTGGCAGCTAGAACGGCGTGGGGCAAGTAACAATAGAACGAAGCAGTCCCTTCTTATTATCCAAGAGTTTTCTAAAGCTTTTTGGCCGATAAGAAGGGGGTGTAGTCAAGGGAAAGAAAAAAAGCTAAACTGCCCTCTTGAGGGTGTATTTTCTAGGAGACGAAGTGTGAAAACAAAATTAATATTCGCTTTGGCCATAGTGCTAACTGCTGTGCCTGCGATGGCTGAACAAGAGCTGGTTCCATATATTGGGGCAGATGCCAAATGGAGTCACATGAGTTTCTGCAAGGGCGAAGGGAATAATCTTATTAAGAGAGATTATCCTCAAGGGAATTTCTATGGTGGGGCTAAATTCAACGACTGGGTCGCTTTCGAAGCAGGCTATGAAAGCACCACGAAAAAGACCAAATCTGTGACCCTTAACTCCGGTGACAATCTCTATGGGCAGACAATCCCATCCTTCTTTCCGGATATTAAAAATACTGCAAAATCAAAAATTCATGGATTTCATGCGAATGTGGTTGGGTTCTACCCGGTGTCGGAAGCCTATCGCCTAAGCCTTATTGGCTCATTAGGATTGTCTCAGGTAAAATTGCGTGTTTCTAACGTATTAGCCTATAGCGCAACCCTTCAAGACTCTTTCCAATTTGTGAGCAGAAGATGGATCCCAAGAGTGAATGTGGGAGTTCAGCATATGTTAGATGCACAAACAGGCTTGCGAGCAATGGTGGGCTGGGAAAGGACTGGTGCTTTTAAAAACATGACGACAGCAGAGTTTAAATACGTAGCAAGTGCCCATAACACCACCAATTTCGGGCTTGGCGTTTTTTATAACTTTAAGTAAAACGGTTTCAATAGAGGCATCGAGGAAACTCGATGCCTCTAGGGTGTTTTCCCATCCGCAATGAGTAATTGAGTAAATTGATCGGCGGGAATGGGTTTGCTGAATAAGTATCCCTGAATTAAATCACATCCTTGCTTCTTCAGAAAATCAAATTGTTCTTCGGTCTCTACCCCTTCTGCAATGATTTTTAACTTTAATTGTTTTGCCATGGTGATAATTGTGGTGAGAATCGCATTGTCAGAAGAAGTTTGATTAAAATCATGAATACTTTTTACAAACGATTGATCTATTTTGAGACAATTAACGGGAAATTGTTTTAATTGGCTGAGAGAAGAATACCCTGTCCCAAAATCGTCAATTGAAAGTTGGACACCCATGGCGGTTAACACCTTGAGCATGAGTAAGGATTTTTCAATATTTTCCATCATCATGCTTTCTGTAATTTCTATTTCTAAGGTTGCGGGATCTAATCCTGTTTCCCAAATGGTAACGGCGATTCGTTCCGCAATATCCCCGATTCTGAATTGATAAGCAGAAAGATTAATGGCCATGGAAAAAGAGGGAAACCCTTGCTTATGCCATTTTTTGGCTTGAGCGCAGGCTTCTTTTAACACCAAATTTCCGATTGGAACAATCACCCCGCTTTGTTCAGCCAGGGGGATAAATTGTGCGGGAGAAATGGTGCCCAATTCAGGACTATTCCAATGCATTAAAGCTTCAGCACCCACAATTTTACGAGTTTTAACACAAACCTTTGGCTGATAGTAAACGACAAGTTCGCCATTGTTAACCGCTTTACGTAAGTGTTCTAGGATGTCTTGTTGTTTTAGCAGTTGAATATTTAATTCGTTCGTGTAGAAACTATAGGCATTGCTGCCGGTTTTCTTTGCCTGAAATTTCGCAATGCCAGCATTTTTTAAGAGTTGTTCGGCATCTTCGCCATCGGTGGGATAAGTACTAATCCCAATGGCAGCGCTAATGGTTAATTCGTGGTTCAGCAAGGACAAAGGTTCGGTTATGATTTGCAGGATCTTATCGGTGATTTCATAGATTTTTTTCTCATCTTGGCCATATTCCAAAATAATCGCAAATTGATCACTGCCAATTTTAGCCAGTAACTCTTTTCGATTATCCATGAACGATATTAATCGTTTAGCCGTAGACTCCAACAGCGCATCTCCGAATGCATAACCTAGGGAATCTTTGATCCCACGGAAGTTATCAATGTCTAAAAAGAGGAGCGCGATTTTTTCTTTCTTGATTTTAGCTTGGGCAATGATTTTGTTTAGGTTATCAAAAAATTGAATGCGGTCAGGAAGACCCGTCAGTGGATTTGTGTGTCTAAAGTTGACGATTTGATGGGTAACATCTTCTAAGGTGTTCAGCAATTGTTTAAATCGACAATAAAAATAGACAAGGATAGCGGTGAGCGCGATAAGCACCAGAGCAAAGCCGGCCAAGAAAAACAGAGAATACTCACCGACCAGCATCTTGATGGTTCCTATTGAAGATAACTTGTTCCAAACGAAGACGGAAACGAGCGAGAAAATTGAATAACTCTTTGAAAAAACACATATTTTTCATGCCCTACCATCCATCGTGCTCTGGGTATTCATTAAATAATGACTTCCTAAGTATAGAAGAGCCAGGCATAATTATCTTTTTAGAGCATTTGACAGTTGAAAGATGTGATGCGGAAAATTCCTAACGATCCCTTTATCTTGGTTGACGGTTCCTCCTATTTATTTCGAGCCTTTCACGCTCTACCCCCCTTAACGACGACAAAAGGCCAGCCAACGGGAGCAATCTTTGGGGTGGTCAATATGATCCGTAAAATTATTCAGGATTATAAACCCAGTCAGATGGCCGTGGTGTTTGACAGCAAAGAAAAGAACTTTCGTCATCAACGCTATCCCCAGTATAAAGCGAACCGCGTGGTGATGCCGGTGGAATTACAACAGCAAATAGAACCCTTGCATGCCATTATCCGGGCTATGGGGTTGCCCTTGGTCTTGATTCCGGCGGTTGAGGCAGACGACATCATCGGAACTTTGGCCGTTCAAGCAAAAAAACAAGGGTTATTCACGTTAATTTCGACGGGGGATAAGGATTTTGCCCAATTGGTCGAGGACAATATCCTGTTAATGAATACGATGTCTGGCGATATTTTCGATCGCGAGAAAGTCGTCGAAAAATTTGAAGTCCCACCCGAAAAAATGATCGATTATTTAACGCTTATTGGCGACACCGTGGATAATATCCCGGGTGTTCCAAAAGTCGGGCCAAAAACGGCCGTCAAGTGGCTCCAAACGTATGGCAGTTTACAAGGGATCATAGAACATGCGGATGAAATTTCTGGAAAAGTCGGCGAAAATTTAAGAGAGACATTGAAAGACATCCCTTTGTTTCAAGAATTAATCACCATTCAGCTAGATGTGCCGCATGCTTTTAAACCGGAAGACCTTCGGGTACGAGAGCCCGACATTGCCCAACTAAGGGCGTTATATCAGGAATTGGAATTTAAAACTTGGCTGAGAATGTTAGGGGAGGCTCCGGTTGCAGTGAGGGAGCTTGATCCACCTGCACAGAAACCAGAGACTGCTTTGCAGTATGAAACCATTTTGACCAAAGAACATTTTATAAGCTGGTTAAAGCGTTTAGCAGTAGCCCCTTTATTTTCTTTTGATACCGAAACGACCGGTTTAGACTATATGTCGGCAGAAATTGTGGGAGTTTCTTTTTCTATCACCCCAGGAGAAGCGGCTTATGTCCCTTTAACACACGATTATGAAGGCGCGCCAGAGCAATTATCACGAGCATGGGTATTGGATCAATTAAAGCCCCTGTTAGAAGATCCCAAACGATTTAAAGTAGGACATAATTTAAAATATGATTTGGAAATCTTAGCCAATCATCATATAACGCTTTGCGGGATCCGCTTCGATACGATGCTAGAGTCCTATATTTTAAGCAGCACCGGCGGTCGTCATGATATGGATAGCTTGGCCAAGCGTTATTTAAATTATCAGACGGTCTCGTTTGAAGAAATTGCGGGCAAAGGGGCTAAACAAATTACTTTTAACCAAGTCCCTTTGGAAAAAGCGGCGTTCTATGCCGCAGAAGATGCGGATATTACCTTAAAATTACATCAACTGTTTTGGCCTCTCTTGGAAAGGTCGCCCCCACAGCAAAAAGTTTTTACCGAAATCGAAATGCCTTTAGTCCCGGTATTAGGGCGTATGGAGCGGTATGGCGTTTTAATTGATCCCACACGTCTTTTAGCGCAAAGCGAAGTGTTGGGTGAGCGTTTACTCGAATTGCAGGAGCAGGCAACCGAAATGGCGGGGGGCTCTTTTAATATTAATTCGCCGAAACAGTTGCAAGAAATATTATATCAGCAATTAAAATTACCCATCTTAGAGAAAACCCCAACCGGGCAACCTTCAACCGCCGAGTCAGTCTTGCAGGAATTAGCGGAAACCTATCCTCTACCGCAAGTGATTTTAGAATACCGCAGTCTCAGTAAATTAAAATCAACGTATACTGATAGTCTGCCCCATCAAATTCATCCCAAAACGGGGAGGATCCACACGTCGTATCATCAAGCTGTTACCGCAACCGGTCGGCTGTCTTCGAGTGATCCCAATTTGCAAAATATTCCGGTGCGCACCGAGGAAGGTAAAAAAATACGCAGCGCTTTTATTGCACCTCCTGGTTATAAAATAGTCTCGGCGGATTATTCACAAGTGGAACTGCGCATCATGGCGCATCTCTCTCAAGATCCGGGTTTAATTGCCGCCTTTAAAAAAGGAGAAGACATTCATCAAAGTACGGCTGCTGCGGTATTTTCGGTACCCTTACCGGATGTCACACCCGATCAAAGACGCAGTGCTAAGGCCATCAATTTTGGCTTGATGTATGGAATGTCGGCTTTTGGTTTGGCGAAACAATTAGGGATCCGGCGTGAAGAAGCAGAAAAACACATGGAACGATATTTTTCATGTTTCCCCGGTGTCAAAACATTTATGGCAAATATTCGCAAACAAGCCTTAGAACAAGGGTATATTGAAACTCTTTTGGGCCGACGGTTATATTTACCCGATTTAAAATCAACCAACCAAGGCAGTCGTCGTGCTGCGGAACGAGCGGCGATCAATGCCCCCATGCAAGGCACCAATGCAGACATCATTAAATTATCGATGATTGCACTGGATCACTGGATCTTAGAAAACGATCCGGAAGTACATATGATCATGCAGGTTCACGATGAATTAGTGTTCGAAGTGCCGGAAAAAAGGGTCAATGAAGTCACCCCAGTGATCCAAAAAATCATGGAAGAAATACTCCCTCTGTCGGTTTCTTTAAAAGTGGGGATAGGGATTGGGAATAACTGGGATGAGGCGCATTAGGAACTAATTGTAAAGCAAACAGTCTTATCTAGTAGGGAAGTGGTGAAAGCGCTTTACCCAATCACCCCACTATAATAATGGGGTATTTCCCAGTCTTAGCAGGGTTGGGAGTCGGCCTCGCGGTTTTCTGAGCAGACATAAATGCCTTAGAACCCGGGGCTTTATATTATTTGCAGCCATTCATTCAGTTTTTGCTTCACTTCATCTAATCCCGTTTTATTGAAAGAAGAAAAGGGCTGCACTGTTATCCAGGGATGAAATGGTTTCACGGCGGCTTCTGTTTCCAGAAGCGTTTTTTTAATCGCGCCATAATTCAGTTTATCGGCTTTAGTGAGCAGGATATGAATGGGCAAATGGCGTGAAGCGGACCATTCTAACATTTGTTGATCGAGTGCTTTTAGGGGGTGGCGAATGTCCACTAATAAAATGATCCCTTTTAAACTTTGTCTTTCAGTGAAATACTGAGTTAACAGTTTTTCCCAATGGTGTTTAATAGCCTCTGGGACTTTGGCGTAACCATAACCGGGGAGATCAACGAGGCGACGCTGCGAATCCAATTCAAAAAAGTTAATTAACTGAGTCCTTCCGGGTGTTTTGCTGGTTCGAGCCAGGCCCTTGATCCCTGTGATCGAATTGAGTGCGCTCGACTTGCCTGCGTTGGAACGCCCGCTAAAAGCGACTTCAGCGCCGTTGTCGGGGGGAAGTTGGGCTCGGTGGTTGACGCTGAGTAGAAATTGAATGCGGTTATAGTTTAAAGTATTCATTGGGTATTATGATAACGTTTTTAGCGGTTCTACAATATGCCTTTGGGGTTAAAATGTTACGCAAATGGATAGGGATTGGGTTATATTTTTTAATAGGGGCAGTTGCAGCAGATCTGGTTGGCGACCCAAAGGCCGGACAAGCGAAGTCAGGGGTTTGCACTGCCTGCCATAATGCCGATGGAAATGCTACGGTGCCGGCATGGCCGAAAATTGCGGGACAACCCGTGCGATATCTCATCGAGCAATTAAAAGAATATCGGAAGGGAGACAAAGGGGCGCGGTTTAATCCAGTTATGTTTGGGATTGTGCAGTCTTTAACGGATCAGGATATTGCCGATCTGGCGGCATTTTTTTCCAGCCAGAAGTCCACCCCCGGAACCGCAGAGCAGGGATCAGTGGCGTTAGGGCAAAGAATTTATCGGGGGGGTAATTCCAAAACAGGTGTTCCTGCTTGTGAGGCCTGTCACAGTCCCACGGGGTTGGGTAATAGTCCAGCGGGTTTTCCACCGTTAAGTGGTCAACATCCGGATTATATTATTGATCAACTGAAGGCATTTCGCAGTGGGGTACGTTCGAATGATCCGAATGAAATTATGAGAGATATTAGTAAACGTATGTCAGACGAAGAAATAGAGGCGGTGGGAAATTATGTTTCAGGTCTTCATTAAGACATTCTGCATTATATTAGGACTATTTTCTTTTGAAATGGGTGTGGCGAGCGAAACACCCTCTTCTCTGAGTGTAAACACGTTAATTGAAGGGAAACATTATCAAAGGCTGCCCGCCGACATCACGGCGCATCAAAATATTCAGGACTTAATGGCAGAAAGCCCGAATCGGATCCAAGTGATCGAATTTTTTAATTATGGTTGTTTTTGGTGTGGGCGTTTGCACCCCGTGCTAGAGGAGTGGTCTAAAACAAAACCTGAAAGTACCGTGTTTTATCGTTTTCCCCTAGCGTTTAACAAGAAGTGGGAAGTTTTGGCTAAAGCCTTTTATGTAAAGCAAGCATTAGGAAATACGACGATACCCGACGCCCAGTTTTTCAAAGCAATTCATGAAAACCATGTGGATTTATCCGATGAGAAATTACTCCAAGGTTTTTTTGTGGAACAAGGGGTATCTCAGAAGACGTTCCAGGATCTGTTCCGTTCATTCAATATCAGCAATGCCGTTGCTAAAGCGAATAATATTGCCAATGCGTATCGGATCAGTGCCAGCCCGGTTGTGATCATTAATGGCCCTTCTGGGAGTTATCTTTTGAGTGCTAAAATGGTTGGCAGTGAGCAGGCGTTGGTTACAGTAATTGATCAGTTAGTTTCTCGAGAATCGAAGAAGCTCGCAGGTTCATAATTTTTAACCAGGTACAAAGGACGTCTCTTAGACTCTACAAAAGTTCTGCCTAAATATTCTCCCATGATACCGAGCGTGATCAGTTGAATGCCACCTAAAAATAACATGACAACCATGAGCGAGGGATAGCCGTGAACCGGCTCCCCATAAAGGAGTGTTTTGTAGATAATAAACATGGCATAAATAAAAGCGCCGAGTGCCGTGATAAAACCAAAGTAAGTGGCAAATTTTAAAGGGGAGGTACTAAAGGAAGTGATCCCTTCAATGGCGAGATCCCACAGTTTCCAATAGTTCCATTTGCTTTTTCCGCCAAAGCGTGGATCGCGTTCATAGACCACGGCGGTTTGTGGATATCCGACCCAGGCAAAAAGACCTTTCATAAAACGATGACTTTCTCGCAATTGTTTTAAAGCTTCAACCGTACGTCGACTGAGTAGGCGAAAATCACCCGTATCAACCGGGATTTGGATAGGGCTTAGACGGTGCAGTAAGCGATAAAAAGCGTGCGCGGAAAATTTCTTCAGCCAGGTCTCGCCGGCACGAGAAGAACGTCTGGCATACACCACATCCGATCCTTGTTGCCAATGTTCGATGAGAGTTGGGATCAATTCAGGCGGATCTTGTAAGTCTGCGTCAATGACGATAACCGCATCGCCTTGGCAATGATCTAGGCCAGCAGACAAAGCGATTTCTTTCCCAAAATTGCGGCTGAGATCGATTAAGGCGATGCAGGGGTCATTTTTTTGTAAGTCTTGAAGTAGGGCATAGCTGTTATCGGTACTGCCATCGTTGACGTAAATGATCTCTGCTCTGCAAGGTAGGGTTTCCAGTACCGAGGAAAGTCGTTGGTGAAACACTTGAATTATGGTAGCCTCGTTATAAACGGGAACAATCAGGGACAGACGATAATCCTTTAACATAGAACCACTTGTATATGCTCATGAAAAATACCCAATATCGCCCATTATACAAGAATTTAAACTGCTTTTGGTTATGGTTTGCATTGGCACAACTCAGCTTTCTAACCACTTTGTGGCTGCCCTACCAGGGTGAAGAAGGCGTTTATACCATTACTTCTATGGAGATGGCAGCGCGCCATGAATGGATCGCGCCGACCTTGTATGGCGAAAATTATGCCAGACCCCCGCTTTTAAATTGGTTGATGATCCCGTTGGCGCATTGTTTTGGCTGGCAAAACGTGTTGGTGGTTTCCCGCAGTATCACCATTGTCGCCACGCTGCTCACGAGTCTCTTATTGATTTGGTTTGTACACCGGATTTTTCGTGACCGCTTGTTAGCGATTTTTTCTGGTTTAATTTTTGTGAGTGGAGATATGCTGTTTCGTCGGGGTTGGCTTGCTTATGCGGATCCACTTTTTTCATTATGGGTTTTCGCGGCCATCGCATTCCTTTGGATTGCAGTCGAAGAAGAAAAACCCTGGTTTTTATTGTTAGCGGCGGTAGGTTTAATGGCGTCTTTTTTAACAAAAGCCATGACAGGGTATCTTTTTTATGGGGTGGCTCTGTGTGTTTTAGGGTGGCGTAAAGGAAATTGGCAATTTTTTCTCAAAAAAGAGGCGGTGGTATTGCATGGACTTGCAGTGGTGTTTCCCTTGGTTTGGAGCCAGTGGATCAGCCAAGGTGCGCATGGATTTGGCATGATTTACGATATTATTTCCAAACTAAACTTTGATCAGTTTAATGGGTATTTCGTGAAACTCGCTTGCTTTCCCTTTGATACTCTGTTGCGCTGGTTACCCCTTAGCGCCCTTTTAATCTATTTTGGGGTGACTTCAGACAATAAAAAAGGTTATTTTATCCCGTTAAAAGAGGCAAAGATTCAAATACTGTTGTGGATGGTCGGCTTAAATTATCTGCCCTATTGGTTGGCCCCAGAAACCCATGCTCGATATTTAATGCCCTTATATCCTTTGTTTTCGATTGTGCTGGCCTACTGGATTGTAGTACTGGGAGAAAAGAAACTAAAGTGCACCCTGACCGTTTTGTGTGTCTGTATTGTCCTGCGATATGTCGCGGGGATTTTTATTTTTCCCTATTATGAACAACGGTATCGGGGGGATTACCAAGCCGTCGCAGCGGATATTTTAACCATAGCGGGAGAAGAACCCTTATACAGTGTTGATTATTCTGCTGTAGGCTTGAGCGTGTCGGCTGCTATCGATGCTGCTTGGATGCCAAGGGCCGTATTGGTTCGACCCCCTCTATCCTGGGAAAGTGGATTTGTGATTTCGCGATCGAATGATATCTTGGATACAACTATTAAAAAAGTCTATCGTTTAGGAACACAGCGACTGTATTTGTTGTGTCGCGGAGAAGACTGTTACGGGGCGAGTTGATCCCAATGCCAGAAAAATATCCGTTTGTATGGCTTTGGTGTCGCGATGGCAGCGATATAATTTTCTCTGGGGTTCAGTTCTTCTAGTTTCCAGGAGTGGAATGAAGGGTTATCCTCGAAGCTTAAAATTTCCACTTTTTCCTGGGGAAGAAAAGACACTTCTAATTGTTTTAGGGGGAAGGACAAGCCTTGTCCCTGGGCTTTAATGATTGCTTCTTTCCGGGTCCAACAGCGAAAAAAGGCTAAGTATTTTTCTTCGTCGGGCGTGGTCAAAAGTTTTTCATACTCTGCTTTGGAACAAAATTCATCTGCAATCGCTAAGAAATCGAGGTCATGCTTAAAATATTCGACGTCAATGCCAACGGGGGAATCCGGAGAAATAGCGATTAAGATACACTGATGGGCATGAGAGAGATTGAAGTGTAAGCGAGGGGGAGTGAGTTCGGGTTTTCCGTTTTGGGCATAATTGAATTGAATTTCTCGGGCAGGGATATTGAGATAAGCGGCAATGATATGTCTCAGCGCGCTTCGGCCTACTATAAATCGTGCTTTGTCTGCTGCAAAGTAGAATTGTTCGGCACGCAATCGTTCTTCAATAGACAAGATGTCTTGCAAGCATTGTTGAACAGAAGGGGCAACCGGGAAAGCAATGTTCCAAATATGGAGAGTTTCCGGGGGAAAATTAGGGTTTTTAGGCCCAGTTTTCCAGAGGGTTACCGGGAGTTGGTCAGACTTTTTTGTCTTAGAAATTTGTTGCAGCTTAGTTTTGTTATCCACAATACTGTTTGATAACTTTTTCTAATTGCTCGATAAATACCGGTTTTATGATCACCTGATCCACACCAGATTTAAGAAATTCTTGCTGACTGGAGGCACTGCCATATCCTGTTAAAGAAACAATGGGAACATGGGATTTGCCTAGGGTCCTTTCTCTAAATTCTTTGACCACATCCGTTCCATGAATGTCGGGTAGTCCCATGTCCATAAAGATCAAATCGTAGTCATTGTTCATCAGGGCGAGTGCTTCTTTTCCATTATTGGCAATTTCAACTGTACCAACGAGTTGTTCTAAATAGTTTTTATGAATAATTTGTACAATGGCATCATCTTCGACCAACAGGACTTTTAGTGGGTTGATTTTGGAGCGATTAACACTGGCATTGGATTGCTCTGGATCATCCATTGTGGGAAGTGGCAGTGAGATTTTCATTTCTCTTTGTTCGATCCATCGTTCCCAAGCGGCAGTTAACACCACTTGCAAGGCGAGTGGTTGAATGGGTTTAATAATACATTCATAAAAACCGGCGACTCGTGCGATTTCCTTCGTGTTGACAGAGCCATCATCGGTGAGAAGAGCCAGCATGGGCGGATAGGGTTTTTGATGTTGGCACAGAACTTTTGCCAATTCAAAGGGATCAATATCAGATAATTTTTGATCAATGATCACAATGTCGTAGGGATCAGACAGTTGGTAGGAGGCCAGCAAAGTTTCGAAAGCTTCTTTACCAGAAACGACTTGGCTATTCGAAGGGCTTAATTGTTTTTGAATAACTTTTCCTCGCAGTGTGTCATCGACAATGAGGATCCGTACCACCGATTGATACGCCATCCAGGGTGAGTCTGCAATGGCCTCTTTTTGTAGAGGAAATTTAATGACACAACGAAAGGTTGTGCCTCGCCCGATCTGGCTCGTCACACCGACGGCTCCACTCATTAGTTCGACCAGTTGCTTGGTAATGGTCAGACCTAAGCCGGCTCCCCCATGCCTTCTGGAATGAGAAGCGTCGACTTGAGAAAAATGATCAAAAATGATTCCTTGTTTGTCTTCTGGGATACCAATGCCGGTATCATTGACGGAAATCACCAGTTTGGCCGTTTGGGCGGATTGTTCGATACATTCAACCTGAATAGAGACATAACCAAGCTCAGTGAATTTAATCGCATTACCCAATAAATTGATGATAATTTGCCGTAATACACGCTTGTCGCTATAAATTTGATGCGGGGTGTTTTGATCGTAGTGGATCAAGAGTTCCAAATTTTTAGCTTTGGCTAAAGGGGTTAACATGGTACTGGTTTCTTCAATCAACGATTTTAAGTCCATGGGAGCAGAAGACAGTTCAAATTGACCCGCTTCCAATCGTGCAAAATCCAAAGTGTCGTTGATAAGATTGAGCAAATGCATTCCGGCGGTGGAAATATGCTTTAGATATTCCTGTTGTTTAGAAACGGGTAAATTCTGTGAACATAATAATTGGTTCATCCCCAGAATACTGGTTAAAGGGATCCTTAATTCGTGGCTAATCACCGCAAGAAAATCAGACTTAGCAAGATTAGCTGCTTCTGCGCGCTCTTTCGCTTCCTTCAATGCCTGCTCTGCCTTTTTTCGTTCTGTGATGTCAATGGAGATCCCTAACATCCCAATGACTTCACCGTAAACATCTCGCAGAGGAACCTTATTGGACAAGTAAATCGATTTGGTTCCATCAGGATTGTACAGGGGCTCTTCTAAGCTTTTGGCAATCCCGCTGTTCATAACCTCGGTGTCAATGGCTTGGTAAAAATCACCGGATTTGGGATCATAGAGATCTTTATACGTTTTACCTTCAATATCATGACGAGATTTTAAATTAAATAATTCTGCCATCTCATCATTACAACCCAAATAGATGCCCTGTTTATTCATCCAATAAACACTGCCTGGCATAGAAGCAACAATGGTTTCCATATAATCGTAGATGTTTTTTGCATATTCGACTGCGGGTTTATTACTGTCTGCATCGTGGCCCATCACCCATTGACTGAAGTTAGCGAGTTCCGTGTTGGTTCCCATGGCGTATTCTTCCGCTTTCTTTAAGGAAAGCTCAAGCTCTCTTAATTCAGTGATATTCTGAGCAACCAATAAAATGCCATTAGGGTGTTCATAAGTATCCAGTGTTCGGGTGATAGACCAATTGAGAACGGTCCGATTGTCAGCTAATGTTATTTCCACATCGACGAGGGGGCAATCGGATAAAATCGCTGCAAGATCGTCGGGTAACGGGGATTGTATCTCGCTTAAGGCACACAATTCGGCAAAATTATCGCCTAAGACATCGTTCCTCTTTTTTCCAAAGAGTTTTTCCGCCATGGGATTAAATTGTAGGATACGGCCATCCAGCGATAAATAGATGATTATTTCTTTGGTGTACCGAGACCAGTTTAAAAAGATATTTTCTGTTTGCAGTGGTAAGTTTGGAGCTCTGTAGCCGGGTGCCATGGAAAGATCCTTTGTATATCCATATTCGCTGAACAATGAATATAATATTGTAATTAATAACTCTAAAGAAAGCGACTGTAATTTACTGTATTTCCAGAATTCTGTTTTTTCTGTGGACAGGGCGTTACCCAACTATCAGATAAATGGCGGATTATTTTAGGATAAAGATGTGTTACAAATAAAACGATGGTGTTTCCAATCTTGGAGTTGTTTCCCTCAGTCCCTTGAAAAAAGTAATCGGTAAGGTCGAAATCTGTCCAGTTTGAGTATAGAACACGCTAAAATTCGCATTTTATGGCCTGAACAGTAGTGATTATTTTTACAAAACATTTTACAATAGGAAACGCAATAAGTTGGGCAACATGATTACGAGACAAAATAGAGGGGATATTTTAGAAGTATGTCATTCCCTCGGGTCTTGGTGCATGTGGGTATCCGGAACCTGGGATGGGATATAGAGAATTCGGAGAAAGGAAATTAAAACTAAAGCGTTGTTGAGTTGTTGTTTAATCGGTGAGGACAGTCTGGTCATCCAATGTGCTGAGATTTTATTGAATAAAGGACACACCCTTTTTGGCATTATTACGCCAACGCCTCAGATTAGGCAGTGGGCTTATCAACACCATATTCCGTGTTTTAAAATAGAAGATTTTATAAAAAACAATTTTTCGGCCAACCAATTTGATTACCTTTTCAGTGTTGCGAGTGGCTACATTCTTGGCGAAGAAATCTTAAGAACAGCCAAAAAAATGGCCATCAATTATCATAACTCCTTACTCCCAAAGTATGCCGGAATGTATGCTACTTCTTGGGCCATTTTAAATGACGAAAAAAAACATGGGGTAACGTGGCATGTTGTTACCGAAACATTAGATGCTGGCGATATCGTGAAGCAGGTCCCGTTTGGCATTGATAAGAAAGATACAGCTCTCACCCTTAATTTTAAATGTTATGAGCATGCGATTCATTCATTTTCTGAACTGCTGCATGACATAGAAAACAATACTGTTACTTATACAAAACAGGATCTATCGCAACGCAGTTTTAACTCACCCCATAAAAGGCCTCCTCAAAATGGGGTTATTTCTTGGAATAAACCTGCTCAAGACATTGACAAATTATATCGAGCTTTAACGTTGGGTCATTATCTTAATAAGTTTGGTATTCCTAAAGTTGTCTTGGGAAATGAGGTTTTCTATCTGCAGGAGTTGGAAGTGCTAAGGGTTCATTCCGTTGCTCATCCAGGGACGGTGATGTTGGTTGCGGAAAACGAATTACACGTTGCGACCACCACCTATAACGTTGCCATCCGTAAAGTCACTAACCTGGATGGTGTGGCTTATAGCTTGGGAGAATTGGCCAAGCAATATCAGATAACAGCGGGCCATCAACTGACTCTATTCACTCAGCAGTATTTAGATCGGATCGAACAAATTGCAGAAAAAAATTGTCAATCCCGAGGCTATTGGGTCGGAGAACTTGCGCGAATTATTTCAGGAAAGTCGCCGCTTTCCATTCCTTCAAGAGCACGTCGTCAAGGATCGTTGGTTCAATCCATTAAAATCCCGGAATCTTTGTTAAGTACTTTGTTTGCTTTAGGCAAAGGGGTTAAAGCGGGAGATCCTGTGTGGTTGCCTAAAGATATCCTTTTAGCAGCGGTCATGATTTATCTGTACCGACTCAATAATTGCGATAACTTTACCATTCGGTTTACCTTACCCGATGTGGTTGAACAATATGCCGAGTATGAACAATTTTTTTCTGTTCAATTGCCGTTAACTCTTAAATTCTCTCCTCAATTTAACTTTCAGGAAGCCTTAGAGTCTGTCTTGGCCCAAGTGGAGCAGTTAAAGGGTCGCGGTATGTACCCCCGCGATATCAAACTGCGATATCCGGGATTGAGTGACATTCTGGATTCTTCGTTGCTGACGGTCGAAATCGCGTCAGATTTGGCAAACCATCAACCCCAGAGTTCTCCAGTCAGTATTGTGATTGCTGAAGATGGGTCGGGACTTAGCGTTTTTGCAGACAGCGAAGTTTTGTCTCTTTATCACTTTGGCTCTTTACTCGCCAACATGGCATGGCATGTTTTAAAGCTTTTAAATGCGGTGGCACAAGAACCAGCGCTAAACATTGCTCGTCTTAATCTGTTAATGACCCTTGAACAAGAACACATTTTAAACGATTGGAATAATACCGAGACGCTTTATCCACGGGAAAAAACCATCCATCAATTGTTCGAAGACCAAGTGGCTAAAACCCCAAACCGCATTGCCGTCGTGAGTGAAGGAGATCACTTAACGTATCGAGAGTTGAACAGAAAAGCTAACCAGTTAGCCCATTTTTTGCGGCGCCAAGGCGTCACCGCTGAAACATTGGTGCCGATTTGTGCCGAGCGGAGCGTGGAAGTTGTGGTTGGAATATTAGCTATTTTAAAAGCCGGCGGTGCGTATGTCCCCTTAGATCCCAATTATCCTTCAGAGCGCTTATTTTTTATGTTGGGGAACTGTCGGGCCACGATTTTATTAGTGAATAGTGCGTCTTTAAAACAACGATTTACAGACTACCAAGGTGATATTGTTGATTTAACACTATTAGATAAAGAGTTGGCAAACGAGAGCACTTTAGATCTGCCGTTATTGGCAACTTCAGATAATCTCGCTTATGTTATTTATACCTCTGGTTCGACAGGAAAACCCAAAGGGGTTTGCACTACCCATCGTTCGCTGAACAATCATATGTATTGGATGCTAAACCGTTATCAATTTTCTGAAGACGATATTTTTTTACAAAAAACCCCATTTTCATTCGATGCGTCTGTTTGGGAATTTTTTGCCCCTTTGTTGTGTGGGGCACGATTGGTCATGGCGCCAGAACACGTTCATGCAGATCCCGTCCAATTGATTGAGTCTGTTAATAAATATCAAGTGAGTATTTTACAGTTGGTTCCATCTCTGTTACGAGCCATGTTAGAAGAAAATACTTTCACCCAGTGTTCTACATTAAAGCAGGTATTTTGTGGTGGGGAGGCCCTACAACCTGAGACGGTACGTTTTTTTCTCCAGAGTTTACCGATCCCGTTACACAATCTGTATGGTCCGACCGAAGCCACCATCGACACAGTTACTTGTACATATCGTGATTTAAATACAGTGACTGATACTATTATCATTGGTAAACCTATCAATAACACTAAAGCTTACATTTTGGATGCTCATTTACAATTGTCACCGATAGGGGTGACGGGAGAGCTTTATCTTGGCGGAGACTCTTTGGCGCGTGGTTATCTGCACCAACAGGAGTTGACTAAAGCCAAATTTATTTCGAATCCGTTTAGTCAAAATGCTGGAGATCGTTTATACCAAACGGGAGATTTAGCTCGTTGGTTACCCGATGGCAATATTGAATATATCGGTAGAACCGATGATCAAATCAAAGTCCGAGGTGTTAGAATTGAATTAGGAGAAATAGAGTCGTATATTACTCAGTTTAAAATAATACGCCAGTGTGCATTGGTTATTCATGAACAAATCCCGGGCAGTAGTGCTTCAGTTTTTTTAGTAGCTTATCTTGTTTTGAAACCAGGAAGCGAATTCAACGACAGTCAATTAAGAGGCTTTTTGAACAAACTATTGCCTTACTATATGATCCCAAATCGATTTGTGATTTTAGATAGATTACCGTTGTTGCCGAATGGTAAATTAGATCGAAAAAAATTACCTAAATTAGAGCAGTATTCGCTGTGGGGAACTTGGAAAAAATATGTTGCGCCCACAAATTTTGAAGAACAAATTTTAGCCTCAATTTGGCAATCTGTCTTAGAGGTAAAACATATTGGTGTTCATGACAACTTTTTTGATTTGGGGGGGAGCTCCTTGTCTGCTATTCGCATACTAAAACTCATCCAGAATCAGTTTTCAGTCAAATTGAGTATTCGGAGTGTTTTTGATTCTCCAACGATCGCATTATTGGCAAATGCGGTTAGAAAAATTAGGCAGAATCTGACGGTCGTGGGTGAAGCCTCGAGTGGCTCAATTCCATCCCCGGTTATTACACTGCAGTCTAATGGGTTTAAACCCCCTTTATTTTTGCTCCACCAAGTGGGGGGGACTATATTTTGGTATAAAACCTTGAGTCGGTATTTGGGCAAAAGTCGTCCAATGTATGCGATCCAGGATCCCGGGATAGATTCGCAGAATTTTCTGTTTAATTCTATAGAAGAGATGGCGTTATTTTATCTGAATGCCATACGAGAAGTTCAACCCAGAGGACCTTATTTATTGGCAGGTGCTTCATTTGGTGCAACACTGGCGGTTGAAATCGCCAAACAACTGCAAGAGCAAGGACAGAGCATCAAATTCATTGGTTTGTTGGATGGTTGGGCGATTTATCCTGAAAAATTGGATAATATGAATTTCTTCGAACAGCTAATGCGCGAACAAAATCAATTGATGGGAATTGACGATAATAATTTCCTGTTAAAGCTTCAGTGGCACCGAAAGCAATTATTGTTAAAATATCATTTACCGATATTACCGAATAAATTAACCCTATTTAGGGCTAACGAATTATGGCCCATTTTTCAGCCCATCGACTCGCCAACCAACGGGTGGGATCAGTATTCCACCTGTCCAGTAGAGGTTCATGAAATTCCGGGTAACCATATCACCATCATGTGGGAACCGCACGTTCAGGTATTAGCAAAAGCCATGCTAAAAAGTTTGGCAGAATTAGAAGTCCCTGATCATAAAAGTGTTTCGGGATATCGCCAACTGGCCTTGTAAGCGTTATAACACGGGAAAATCAAAATAAGTATCTGGAAAAGGTTCATTTGCCAAAGTAAAATGCCACCATTCCAAGGGGTAGTTTATCAGTTGATGTTTTTCCAAAGTGTCTTTGAGTAATAAACGATTTTTTCGTGCCATGGGAGACACTTCAGGCGAAAGTGTGTGGGCTTTTTCATCAAAAAAATCAAAGATAGTCCCCATGTCGAGATCAATGGGAACAGCGCTTGCGGCTGAAATAACTGAAATGGTTAAATCAACGGTACTTCCGCGAGAATGAGAAGAATGATCTGCTAAATAGCCTTGCTTAAATAATTCTGATTTAGGCACATTCGGATAAAATTGCGCTTTTTGTTCTTGCTGGTTCGGATTTTGTGCCCACTGGCTAAAATCTAATACGGCAGTGACTGGGCGGTAAGCATCGAATATTTTAAGATGATACCCTTGATTTAAGCGATCCAGATCATCTTGAACGGCAGATAATGCGGTTGCAGCTTTTTCGGTGAGAATACAGACGTTTCCTTCATATCCTGCAATTGGCCGGCCGACAAAGTTGTCGGAGGTCAAATAGCGAAGCGAGAGCAAGAATCGAGGATCTTTGACATACGTAAATCCTGCTGGCAGCATTGCTAATCCTCCCGAAATAGATGTCTTTTATAGAACGTTGTTTTAGAAGAGTACATCGCAACAAAATGTTCTACTCATTAACCTTAGTGACACCAACCCTCGTACTGTGGTTAAGGGATAATATCGTTGTTCGTACCATAGTGATTATTGTCAGAAAAGTCAAGACTAGAATATACTCATTACATTTCAAGATGAGAAGCAAATCCCCTTAATTCGTTATCAGGGATGGGCATCCTGCCCTCGACTTTGCGCTAATAATCCCGGCGCAAAACGCCCTTCTAACAAATCAAGGGGATTTGCTTCTTTTCCACGCCGTTCGTAGCTTGAAGTACAATGGGTATATACCGCGAGTGCAGCAATCGGTGATTTCAAAGGGTGTTGTCGTGTTTTTTATGTGTCGTAGGATTCGATAAAATTGTATTGTTAGACTGATAGGTTTTAAAATCTTGTTCAATTCCCGTTAATGCTTGTAAGTTTTTTGCGTTTTCAAGCTTTATTACCAAAGAGGCTAATTGGTTTACCCTTTGATCATTTTTTTGTACGACCCCTAATGATCCGACTTCTTTCAGAAGATCTTGTAATAACCTTAGGCGTTCCTTTATAAACGGGTGATTCTTTACTGTTAGCTCTGGTCCTAATAAAAAACCTTCTGATTTTAGACGGAATTTTTCCAGCTTGATCTTTTTTCCAATTTTTCGAAAGAGATCATGGGCTTTTTGTAAGCTGTTGTCAGCGCCATTCATTTCTGGGAGGTTTGAATAAAAATTCATAAAATCTCGATTCTTCATCGATGGAAACTGAACCGAGACAGCTCTTAATAATGTTATGACTTTGTTCTGGTTTTTTAAGGTTATTGTACCATCTTCGATTTCATTTAGTAAAAAACCTCTGATAGCAATACACTTAGTCTTGTCATCATATTTAGGGTTATTAAGGACTTTGTTTATCATAAATAAATGTTCTTTTGGTAAGTTTAAGGCATTAATAGTTTTCCGGGAGTCCTCGACAAAATTTCGCATGAGTGCACTTCTGGCCTTTAAGTCTTCTGTCACTTTAATTCGTTTTGCGAGTTCATTGTAAAAATTTTCACATTCTTGATCCGCTATAAATCTTGCTTTGCCTGATGCTTTGTTGATTGTTTGCAGCAAATTGGATTCCTTGTCATGCTGCAATAAATATCCTTTCAAAGCCACCATCTTTTGGTCATTGTTTAAATTTGGATTATTAATAATTGCCAAGATAAGACCATTATTTTCTGTTGCGACCTTTTTATTTTCTTCGACAAAGGTGGTTAAAATAAAATGAATCTGGAAATCTTTGTATCGCTCGGCTCCTCCCAACTGTCCTTTTGTTTTGAGAAAATTTTCATACATATAGATCATTTGCAGCGCAGCGTCATCTAAATCCGGGCGCTGGCGCAGTTCTCTTACCAGTTTTTCTATCACTTCCAATAGTGAAAGCCTTTTTCCAGGATCCGGATCACACATGTCAGCAAAGATTTCGCTGGGCAGTCCAAGATTTTTTACAATGGGGCTCTTAGGCTGTAATACTCTAGATGGATTATCTTTTCGGCCATCACCCATAAAAACAACGCCCAAAGCATATACGTCAGATGCAAAAGAATATGTGCTGGCTCCGTTATTTTCTCCCTCTAAATTAATAATTTCTGGGGCCATGTATCCCATGGTAAAACTTAAAGGGTTCTCAAACGTTTTTCCCGTTTCCCCAGGTTTTAAGATGATGGACAATCCATAATCGATAGAGGTTGTTCCAATCTGTTTACCTGAAAACTGATTTGCGTCGCCAGAATTTAAATTGACGTCTTCAACATTTGTCATATAATTTTGCAGCTTAATATCCGCATGGACGATTCCTAAGCTGTGTAAAAAATATAAATCGAAAGCCGCTTTTAATGCGTGTTGATAAGCAACCGTTAAATCTAAAGGTCCTTTTTCTATTGCATTTCCTAATTCGTCTCCTTTTTCTAAAGTTGAAACACTAAAGTTGAATTCTGTGCCATTCTTTAATTTTCCATCCTTCCCTTTAAAAGATAAAGGAGTTTTAGTTTTAACGATTGCGTACGCCTTATACTTACCCGTTTTATCTAATACGGCTATTTCTACTGGTGCTTTAACAGGTTCTCTATTTTTTCTCGCAACACGCTCGGTATGTTCTCTAGTAGCAAGTGCTCTATTTATTTTGGTAATAGCTTCTGCTTTAAAAGCGAAGCAATCGCCCTGTTCATCCTGAGCCACATAAACGACTCCAAAGGTACCTTGCCCAATACATTTATCTTCATTAATAACAAAAAGATCCCCATCAACATTAATGACTTTTAATCCTTTATATTCTTCTTTATCACTGGTGAAAACCGGAAGAGCACCTGCTTCTTGAAATTGTTTTTTAGCGGCTTCAAATAAAGGTTGTAATTGGGGAACTCTCCCAACAAGCTCTTTTTGTGGCATATTCACCCATCCCATTTATATTTGGCTCTAATAGTTAAACTAGAGTGTATTGGGGATTAGAAGTTCCTGATCTTAGGTTTGCCTATCCGTGTCAGAGCCCATAAGGCTTAGGCATAAGGTGGCATTACCCACAAGTTCATTTGTTAACCCTCACCCGCCCGCTTTCGCTGAAGCTGCGGCGGGAGCCCTCAGCAAATTGGGAGAGGGGTGGCGCGAAGCGCCGAACGATACAAAATCTGATCTAAATAACAGTTTTAATCCATGGTAAGCCGATGTACTCTTCCGATCTGCAAAATTAAACAATAATGAATTGAGAAGAGCTTGGTGTGTCAGCGAACATTGAGATTAAAAACGCATATAGAGGATATCTTAAGACTTATTATCTCTGGATTAAATGTGCTTTCCAAATGCTGTTCTTTGGGTAAAGTGCATTCAGGTGAGAGCCCCTCTTCTTTTGTGACTGCATCACCCTTTATATCTTATTGCAGATCATTAGCAAACCCGTCCCCCATTAACGTATATTGTAGATCCCTCGCAAATCCGCCACCGGTTATATCCTATTGTAGATCACTGCCCAATCCTCCCCCGTTTTCTAATTTAATGCTCAAAATCCGTACTATTTTTTTATCTGCCGCCGCATATTCCCGTTTCTTAAGTTTATTTCAAAAAAGATGTTTAAAGCTCTGTTTGGAGGCAAATATATGTTTACAGTAACAGAAGTATTTACAGAAAAAAGTTTAAAAAGCTTATCGCAAGCGCAAGTTCAACAATTGGCCCGAGATGCGAGCCCAGAACATTCAGGCTCATCTACGCATTTAGCCTCTAAATTCAAATATGGGTTATGTCAAATATATGGGTATTCAGGTGTGGCTCGAGATGTGGTTGCGGGGTTGGATAACTTGTTTGATGTTCTTTTTGAGGGTAGAGAGTATTCTGGGGCTAGTTCAGATATATTGATGAAAAAACAATTAAAAAGTTCGGAATATGAGCGCTTCTACCAAAAATACTATGCTATTGCAGGTACAGTTGTCGCGGTTGCATTAGCTAATACAGCACTGCTGTCCAAAGCTCAAACTATATTGGGGGTTTGCTATATATTAGGTATCGGTGTAGTAGAGAACGATATAGAAGCGGTACGGCTGTATCAGCTTGCGGCAATGCAGGGAAATGCAGTGGCGCAGTGTAATCTTGGGGGTTGCTATAGTAATGGTGTTGGCGGATTAGTAAAGAATGAAGAAGAAACCGTACGTTTGTATCAGCTTGCGGCAGACCAGGGGAATGCATTAGCGCAGAACAATCTTGGGATTTGTTATGCGACGGGTTTTGGTGGATTAGTAAAGAATGCAGAAGAAATGGTGCGGTTGCTTCAGCTTGCAGCAGCGCAGAGGAATGCGTTGGCACAGTATAATCTTGGGATTTGTTATGCGAATGGTATTTGTGGTTTAATAAAAGATGAAGTAGCCGCGGTGCGATTGCTTAAGCTTGCGGCAGCACAGGGGCATCTAAAGGCAATAGCAGCTCTTGAAAGGTTTGACTCTCAGAGGCATGCTGTAACCGCAGAGTTTCGAAGTGCGTTAGCTGCAAATGCAGGAAGTGCCGATGTGAAAAATCCTTCAAAAAGAATGAAAGTTGCTGTAGTACCGGAAGCGAGTGGTGCAGCATCTGCAGCTGCTCCAATTTCCGTTTCTTCTCGTGAAGCAGCGCCACTATTGATGTCACTGGACGCATTAGTTGCTGTGGCTGTTGTAAAGTGGAAGTCGTTTGTTGATGATGTAGTGGGCATTGAGGATGAGGGCAAACCCTCCTTGACTCTCCGTGGAAAGGAATAAGAAATAATTAACGTTACAGCGCACTAGTTAGTTTATGTGATAAAGTATTGCTCTTTTGTTCAATCTAAGGAATACTTAGAGCGCAAATTTTGAGGCAGGTTCTTTGATTGAAGTGAGCTCGAAAAGATGAAATATGTATTCGCTATCGTTGATGATAACGGAGCTATGAGATTGGTGGCAAAAAACATCACCAAAAGATGGATGTCTCAACGAGCAGACATCAACGGTGAGCTCATTGAATTTGAAAGCGGCGAAGCAGTATTAGACTGGTATCAGTCAGAACGATTGAAAGATCAGCAAACCTGTTATTTGTTTATCATGGATTATAACATGCCAGGGATGAATGGTCTTGATACCGCTAATGCGCTTCGAGGCATGAGTCACAGTACTCTACTTAGGATATATGGTTTTAGTGCGGAGTATTTCCTGTTCCAAGAAGAAAATCGTAGCAGGAAAACAGCGGCCGCTGGGGTTGATTTAAAATCTTTTAATGATTTTCTCGCTAAAACTCCGATTGTTCCAGGAGAATGGCCTCAAAAATTAGACTCCTTTGTAGAAGAATGGCGTCATCGCATGGAATCTGTTGTTTTAGACAGGTAAACTTGATTGGGTAGTTATCCAGATGTCGTCCCAAGCCTGATTATCAAAGAACAAATCATTTATTGTGGTTTCGTCATCCCCGCACAGGGGTTGCCGAGTCCCCACATGATTCGTCGAATCATCCTCGCGTAAGCGGGGGATCCAGGATTTATGTGAAAAAATACGCTTTATTTCTGGATTCCCGCTTTCGCGGGAAAGACGGTACTTGACTTTCGTGGGAAAGACAGTACCCGAGCAGTTCCATTACGAAGTTCTACGCGGTGTCTTTCCCTAGGTTTGCTATGTTAATATCATCAACATTCCATTTTCAAATATTTAAAGGTAACTAACTGTGTCAAAAAAAATTCGCGTAGGGGTTCTTTTTGGAGGGAAATCGGTTGAGCACCAGATTTCTCTGCTATCCGCTAAAAATATTGTTGAGGCAATGGACAAGGATAAATACGAAGTTGTCCTCATTGGGATCAGCAGAAGTGGGGAATGGTTTTTACATGAAGATTTGCATAAAGGTTTGACCCACGCAAATGATGCGAAATTGATCCAATTAACAGAGACAGAGGAAAATGTCGCCTTAGTCGCAAGAGAGATGGGGAGTCCTTTGGTGAGTTTGACTGAGGAAAAAACCGATCGCTCCTTGGATGTTATTTTTCCCGTTTTGCATGGCACTTATGGTGAAGATGGAACCATGCAAGGCCTGCTCAAATTGGCGAATATTCCTTTTGTGGGATCCGGGGTGCTTGCGTCTGCTGTTGGCATGGACAAAGATGTGATGAAAAGGCTTTTAAGAGATGCGGGAATTCCCACAGCAAAATTTTTAACCTTTACCTCTCATACTCGGCATACAATCGATTTTGATGCAGTCCAGGCTGCCGTTGGGTTGCCGTTTTTTGTAAAGCCGGCTAATTCCGGATCTTCGGTGGGAATTGCTAAAGTCAAACACAGATCAGAGTTTGATGCAAAAGTGGACGAGGCTTTTCAATTTGATCACAAAATTTTAATCGAAGAATATATTCCTGGCCGCGAAATTGAATGTTCCGTACTGGGGAATGAAAACCCCATCGCCTCTTTACCGGGTGAAGTGATCCCACAATTTGAGTTTCAATCTTATGAATCAAAATATTTCGATGACGGTGGCGCTATTTTTGAAGCGCCTGCTCGGTTAACCCAGCAAGAAATCGACGATGTGCAAGCGCTAGCCATTAAGGCTTACCAAGTACTGTGTTGCGAAGGGATGGCAAGAGTCGATTCGTTTTTACTGAAAAATGGGCAAGTGATTTTGAATGAAATCAACACCTTGCCTGGGTTTACGAATTTAAGCATGTATCCAAAAATGTGGGAAGCGAGTGGGCTTCCACTCAGCACGCTGATTGATCGGTTGATTGAACTCGCATTAGAACGCAGTCAAAAAGAGAGTAGACTTAAAACGACCATGGTGTTGAAGAATAAGCGGCCCGTTGTAAGCGATCTCTGATAGCCAACCATGCTTCAGTGTTGGGAGGAGATTCTACTAAGATACAATCGGGTGCTTTTTCGTCCATGGACCGTAAATTGTGATACAGTGCTTTGGCATATTCCATCGGATCAGGCGAAGCTTCCACCCAGTTGTGCGCATTAGCGTGATTGTTTGCTGGAAGCTTATCAAAACTTAACACACTGAAAAATCTTTGTTCTTGGTTTAATCGTTCGGCGAAGGTGAGTAGTGTGCTTCTGTCCAATAAATATAAAGGTTGAACAGGTGCATAATGGGATAGGCTTAAACCGGGGACTTGAACTTCTCCGTGCGCGGCAAAAATATTTTCTTTGAGCACTGCGATTAACGCTTCTTTAGAAATACTGCCGGGTCGTAGAATCGAGGGAGTCGCGCCAGAGAGATCTAATATTGTCGATTCGATCCCAACACTACAGGGGCCGCCTTCCAGAATATAATCAACGCTTTCTCCTAATTCAGTTCTCACGTGTTTTGCGGTGGTAGGGCTTAGCCGGCCATATCGGTTGGCAGAGGGTGCCGCAATCCCGCCTTTAAATGCGTGTAGCAGTTCTAAAGTGAGCGGGTGGTTAGGAATTCGGAGGGCGATGGTATCTTGTCCCCCGGTTACAATGGGCGGAACACTGGGGTGGCGAGATAACACCAAGGTCAATGGACCTGGCCAAAAGGCGGCAGCAAGTCGCCAGGCGGCCTCAGGGATGTGGATGGCCCAGTCGGTCATTGCATCACTATTCGGTATGTGTATAATCAAGGGGTTGGAAGCGGGTCTTCCTTTGACCGCGTAGATTTTTTGTACTGCAGCAGGGTTTTTGGCATTTGCTCCTAAGCCATAAACCGTTTCGGTTGGAATGGCGACCAATTTACCATTCACTAATAATTTTGTTGCATGTTCAATGGCATTCATTGTAGCTCTAAGAAGAGAGGGGTGCACTATAATATAATGGATCTTAACACTCGTCCAGATCTGAAGGGGAACCATCGCGTGAAGTGGTTAAGCTGGCCATATTGCCTTGGTTTGTTTTCAATTCTCTTCGCGACAGCCTTTTGCTTTGCAGACTTATCTGGTTCGTTAGATGAAAAGCAAATTTTACTTCGATTGCAACCCGAAGGACAAGTAACGGTCGAAGCCGGCGGAAAGGTTGTAGAACAGAAGCCTGCAGTCGCATTGAATCCCGGTCAAAAGCGCTACGAAGACACTTGCCATATCTGCCATGGCCCTGGGTTGGCTGGTGCACCGAAATTTGGGGATAAAGACGAATGGGCGCCCCGTATTGCAGAAGGCATGGATACTTTATTACAGCATGCAATTCACGGTTATAAAGCAATGCCCCCGAAAGGAACGTGCATGAGTTGCAGTGATGACGAGATCAAAGAAGCAATCGAATATATGATTTCACATTCAAAATAATCAGGGTCGCTGTTTACGCATCCAAATAGCTTTAATATGAAGATTCTTATTTTAGGATTTTCACCCCCCTTTAAATAAAGCCATTTATTGATAATCATTATCAGTTAATGTTTACCGATAAACTACTTAGGACCCGATAATTGCTCGATCTTTCTAAATGAAAGCGCTTCGATGATATGTTCATGATTAACCGTATCAGATCCTTCTAGATCAGCAATGGTGCGTGCGAGTTTTAAAATACGGTGATAAGAACGTGCACTGAGCCCAAGTTTTTCGATGGCTTGAGTGACAAATTGGTGGGTTTTAGGTTCAAGAACACAGTATTGTTGAATTTCTCGATTTGTTAATCTGGCATTTTGTTTTAAAGCTCGAGCGTGTTGTCTTTCTACGGCAGAGATAACGCGTTTTAAAACAACATCGCTGTTTTCTTCTGGGAGCGTGTGCGAGAAGGATAATGTTTCGATGGGAAGGGCTGGAACTTCCACTTGCATATCAATTCGGTCTAATAAGGGTCCAGACAGTCGTGATCGATAGCGTTTAATTTGGTCCAATGTGCACTGGCAACGCCTTTTCAGATCTCCTAAATATCCGCAAGGACAGGGATTCATGGCAGCGACGAGTTGAAATCGTGCTGGGAATTCTGTTTGCCGTGTCGCGCGCGAAATCAGAATGGTACCCGATTCCAGAGGTTCGCGTAACACTTCTAAAACTCGTCTGTCAAATTCAGGTAATTCATCCAAAAACAAAACGCCATTATGTGCTAAGGAAACTTCCCCGGGTCGTGGATAGCTGCCGCCACCGACTAAAGCACTGGCAGAAGCGGTGTGATGCGGTGCGCGAAAAGGACGCTGCCCAAAGGGTAGACGAGGTTGATGATTCCGGCTGACAGAATGAATGGCAATCACCTCTAATGCTTCATCCAGGGATAATGGCGGTAAAATACTGGGAAGACGACTTGCCAGCATGGTTTTGCCTGTCCCTGGAGGTCCCATCATCAGTAAACCGTGTCCTCCTGCAGCGGTAATTTCCAAGGCACGTTTGGCATGCATTTGGCCTTTGACTTCGGCCAAATCTAATTGTGCCGCTGTCGATTCCGTGACAGAGGGGTTTTGGCGAACGTAGGAATTTAAAGGGATCTTTTGGATAAGATGCGCGGAGACATCCAGCAAATGGGTGGCTGCGAGAATGTGATTATCGCCGGGTAAAGCGGCTTCTTCGGCGTTCTGCAAGGGGAGCACTAAGGTTCTGTTGGCTTTACGGCTTGCTAATGCAACCGGTAACGTTCCGTGAATGGCATGGAGTTTTCCAGATAAGGCTAATTCTCCGACAAATTCATAAGTGTGTAGGGCATTACAGGGGATTTGTTGTGAAGCGGCTAAGATGCCCAAAGCAATGGGCAAATCGAAGCGGCCTCCTTCTTTTGGTAAATCTGCGGGGGCAAGATTTATCGTAATACGGCGAGATGGAAAATCAAATTGGCTGTTTAAAATGGCACTGCGAACACGATCTTTACTCTCTTTAACGGCAGTTTCCGGGAGTCCTACGATAGTGAATCCTGGCAACCCAGCAGAAAGATGGGTTTCTACGGTAACCAAGGGTGCTTGAATGCCGAGGGATGCTCGGCTGTAGACAACAGCTAATCTCATGGAGACTTTATACTGAAAGATGGAGCCATTGACTAGTCAGACAAGTAGCGGATAAGTTTATAGAAAGCGGGATCCCCGTTTTTGCGTAAAGGCCGGGGGGTAATAGGTGTTCACGAACATAGGTAACACATTTGAGCGATGTTGAACTCATTTCTGAGTGAGTATGAAGCGTTTATTGATGTGGGGGATCAAAGACCACGTAGGATTTTTTCACCCAGCAAGTACAGTGATTCTGGAGTTGCAAACAGAACCAAAACATCACCGGCTTGAATGATCATTTTAGGATCAGGATCCGGATATCGGGTTGAACCGCGCGTGAGGACTTTAATCGCCAGGGGATTCTCAGCGTCGGAGATGTCTTCGATGGCTTTTCCGACGGCATAAGCATTTTCAGTGACCGTAATGGCGTGTAGGCTCATACGAGCCGCATCGGCTTCTTCTAATAGAGTGGGTTCATCCGTTCCTTTGAAAAATCCTTGGATGACGCGATATCTGTCCGCGTGAATGGCCCTAATTTTGAATAAGATCCGAGAGGCAGGAACACCTAACATCAAAAGTAAATGAGAAGCCAACATTAAGCTCGCTTCTAGAGATTCTGGTACTACCTCTGTTGCACCGGCTTCTTGGAAAGTTTTTAAATTCGAATCATTTTTCGTGCGAACAAATACTGGTATATCTAATCTGAGTGCGCGGATATGGCGCAGTGTTTCTAAAGCAGCGGGTTCGTCAGCAAAACTGATGACGATCATTCGTGCACGAGCTAATCCTGCTGCTGCCAAGACTTCGGGACGTCTTGCATCTCCAAAAAAGGCGTGTTCTCCTGCTAAAGTAGAGGAAGAAATTCGCATGGGATCCAAATCTAGGGCAATAGAAGTAATATTTTCTTGTTCTAAAAAGCGGGCTAATATCTGCCCTACTCGTCCAAATCCGCAGATAATCACATGATCTTTTAATTCGGCAGCATGTTCAGAGAGTGGCAGGCCTTTATGTTCTTCAGGAACGATTTCTTCCACTTGTTTGAATAAGTGGTTACTGATGGCTTTATTATATCGAATCAAGAGCGGTGCGACGACAATACTCAAGACGACAGCAGCAACAACGACTTGGCTTTGAACGGGATCGATGAGGTGGTTGTTAATACCGACGGTCAGAATAACAAAGCCGAATTCTCCCCCTTGCGAGAGGATCAAACCAGTGCGAAAGGCTTTAGACAGTGCGACGCCGCCGACAATGCGCGTTAGAGCCATAATCAGCACTGTTTTGAAGGCAATAAGGCTGAATAAGATAAACAATACCCAATGCCAATGTCTGGGTAAAGTGTCGATGTGTAACAGTGCCCCAATGGTAATAAAAAAGAGACCCAATAGCACATCTCGGAAGGGTCGAATGTCAATTTCAATTTGATGACGAAACTCGGTTTCCCCTAGCATTAAGCCCGCTAAAAACGCACCGAGTGCCATGGAGAGTTGTAGGTAATGCGTGATCCAAGCCGCGCCCAACACCACCATCAATGCAGCCATCATAAATAATTCAGTGGAATGTGACTTCGCTACTTCGTGGAATAAGGGTCTTAAGAGCCACTGTCCGACCAATGCCAGCATGATACAAATGCTGACCCCTTTAATCAGTGCTAAAAATATTGGAAGGAAAAGGGCATTTTGATCTTTACTGGCCAGAGCAGGGATCAGAATTAAAAATAAGACAGCGGCTAAATCCTGAAAGAGTAAGATACCAATCGATAAGCGGCCGTGAATGGTGTGCAATTCATGTTGTTCAGCCAATTGTTTAACAACGACGGCTGTCGAAGAGAGTGCCAGTGCTCCGGCAGCGACAAATGCGGTTTTGGGGGCAAGGCCCAAATACCAACCCACAATCGTTGCAACCACTGTACACAATAAGACTTGAATGCCGCCCAATCCTAACAAGGCTTTGCGCATGGTCATGATCCTGGCCCAAGAAAATTCAAGGCCGATGGTGAACATGAGGAACACAACTCCGAACTCAGCTAAGAAAGTGAGATCTTGGATACTGGGGATAAAAGCAAAGCCCCCTGGGCCGACAACCATCCCGACAAAGAGATATCCTAAGATGGGGGGTAAATGAATACGGCGAAAGAGTGCAACGACAGTAACAGCGCATCCCAGCAAAATTAAAATATATTGAAATTGTTCCATGTTCTTATTTTACCTGTATTATGCAGAGTATGAAAGGTTTAATTAATCCATTCGTGTGAATGAGTTGGGTAATTTCTGTTTTTCGAGCAGTGAAATTTTTTCTTCGAGTGCTTGTAGCTTTATTCTGGCTTTTCTTAATACTTCCGTTTGGATGTCAAATTCTTGGCGATCAACTAAGTCCATTTTTTTTAATAAACCAGGTAGTCCTAGTTGCAGTTCTGAAAGGAGCTCGTTTTTTACTTGTTCTACCGAAGGCGGTAGTGATTGAGAGAGTTCTTTGACAAATTCTTGTAAATACTTAATAGCCATCATCCAATTAAAATATCTGATTGGACAAAAAAAATCAAGTTAATTACCATGGTTTCAATTGATTTTAAAGGCTGTTTCTATGATTCACCGTCTCTATTATTCCCTAGGCATGGCCTGGCAGCACCGCGCGAGACTTCGAGTCTATCGTCGTCAACGGGCATTGCAGTGCAAAACAGTACTCGATCTCGATCTCAGCGCCGTTAAAGCACAGGGTATTCGGGCATTAGCTCTCGATTTTGATGGGGTCTTGGCATCTTATGGGGAAAGAGAGATCAGTCCAACAATTGGGAGTTGGCTTAATAACTCTATTGAAGTCTTTGGGCAGGGAAAGGTATTTATCTTAACGAATAAGCCGACGGAAGCGCGGGAATCCTATTTTTCGGAACATTTTAAAGGCGTTATTTTGGTAAGAGCCGCGCGAAAAAAACCCTATCCTGAGGGCATCTTTCAAATTTTGCAGCGGGTAAAGATAGAGGCTCGTGAGTTATTGGTCGTTGATGACCGGCTTTTAACCGGCATATTGGCAGCTATCATCGCGGAGACTACAGCCTGTTATATTACCAAGCCCTGGATTAATTTGCGAAAAAGGCCGGTCCCAGAGCTATTTTTCATGAGTTTACGGATCATAGAACGATTGATTGTTTAATAGAGGGTATGTTAAAAAGCCAAAGAATGGTCTTAAGTTTTTTTGAGTTGATTTTCTGTCTGGGGATAAGCATATGACATTTGTTGTTACTGAGAATTGTATTCGTTGTAAGTATACCGATTGTGTCGAAGTGTGCCCTGTAGATTGTTTTCGCGAGGGACCTAATTTTTTAGTGATCGATCCGGACGAATGTATTGACTGTGCATTATGCGAACCCGAATGTCCAGCCAATGCAATTCATTCAGAAGACAATTTATCTGAAGAGCAACAGCCTTTTTTAGCACTGAATGCCGAACTTTCAAAAAAGTGGCCTGTTATTAACCGCAATAAGGGCAGTTTGCCCGATGCAGAAACTTGGAAAGATGTTCCAGGGAAGTTGCAATATTTAGAGCGGGATTGGAAAGAATAGAATTTGGTGAACATCTATGAAGGTACATCAATTTACATTAATTTTGAAAGAAGTAGATGAAGATACTCCTAATTTAGATGGTATTCTTTATAATGCTGGGTGTGATGATGCGCTTATGGTACAGTTTATTTAGATTTTGATCGAGAAGCGGTATCGTTAAAAGAAGCAGTTATAAGTGCAATTAAAAATGTTGAATCTTCTCCTTTAGGCAGTGTTGTAGCAAGCGTGGCACCGGAAGACTGGGTGACAGAATCGGAAATTGCTAAGAGGACTTCAAATTCACGGCAAACAGTTTCACTGTGGACAAATGATAAAAGAAGAAAATTTTTTCCTAAGCCCCTTATGAAACTAACAGATCGTTCACCTCTCTGGAGATGGAGAGAAATAACTGAATGGCTTTATGATAATCGATTAATTGATAAACAAGAAGTTGAAAAAGCTGAATTCTTAGAGGATATAAATGCAGTTTTGGAAGAGCGTGATCCGAAAATTAGAGAAGCAAGAGAAATACTGTTAAGAGAAATTAGCAGTCATCATCAAGCTAGAATGCAATAAACAAAAAAGTACTTCCCTACTGTAAGCAAACTTTAATAAATTCGTCTTCCCAATCCATTCTGTTGGCAAGGCTTTCTCCGAGATGAGAAAGATCAAAGGGTAACGTTTCGAGATTTTCTGTGTTGGTGTATTTGTCGTTAAAATCTAAGACTACATCTGTGGTGAGTAATATTTTCTTTAATAAATTCCCATCGAGTTCTAGTGAGGAAGATTGGGAGTTGGAGTAGCAGTCAGCCAATTTTTCAAACATTTTAAAATGTCCTGTTGCAACATAGTCCATTAAAATTTGGCAAAATTCTTGGAGCGTTTCCGTTTGATTCTGTTGAGATACACTTAATTGACTATAATGTACTAATACTTCTTGTCGATGTTTTAACCATTGGTTTACTAAAAGGTCAATTTGGGATCTTGGAAACGATTCAAATTTTGTTTGTTGCAGCAACGTTATATCCCCTCATTTGCAAGATTGGGTAACTCTTCCCAGTTAAGTCTATCCTATTCTTTAAGTCAAGGATCTTGGCTTTTGTAGTGGATAAGACTTAAGAAAATCAGCAGAAATTCGTGTAAGCCATTGCCCATTCTTTTGTGCGTCATGGCTGCATCTTGCGCGTGAAAAAGGACAAAAATAGGGAAACCCCTAAGTAACATGTTGAAAACCATCAACAATTTTTTTGGGGTTTAGAGCAAAAAAAAACTAAAACGATAAAATACACGTTTTACTGGCTTGTATAAATATTTCAGTTTGGTATTCTGAAACTGTCCAGGAAGGATAGCGAGGATTAAGTCAAAGGATTTGACTGACAAGGATTGTCTTCCATCAAGGATGATTGAGTAAAAGGCGGGCTTAAACCCGCCTTTTTGTTATCCAGCGTAAAATAATAACAGTGTAGATAAAAAAGACCGTAAAACTCAACAAAGACCAAGCTGAAAGCGGAAGTGCGAATAAAGTAAAATCGATTGCACCGCACCCGTCGCCATTCATCACAGTTTCTTTAAGTGCCGTAAAAAAAGGTTGAAATTCCAGCATTTTTTCAAATCCTGCGGTACAGTTTGATGTTTCTCCGGCGGTAAAATATTGCAACCATAATTGTCTGATAGAAAGAGCCATCCCAAGGAGGCAGATGATTAAACTGGTTGGGCAATAAAAATACTGACAAAGATTTCGATGATTGAAAATGGCACCCACCCAAAACATAAAGCACAGTGCCCACAAGAGATATCGCTGCAAATAACAGAGAGAGCAAGGCTCCAGATCATAGCCATATTCTAATGCATAGGCGCTGCCTAAAAGCCCCAGGCTCACAATAGCACCCCACAAAAAAAGAAAGCGACAGTTAGATAAAAGAGATGGTTTTTTCATGGTTTGGGATCCTTTGTTTGTTTGTGTGCTCTGGGGTGACATTCATCATACACATGGGCTAAGTGTTGAAAATTGATTTTAGTATAAATTTGAGTGGTGTTTAGATCAGAATGCCCTAATAATTCTTGCACGGACCGTAAGTCCTGGCTAGATTCTAGCAAATGACTGGCAAAACTGTGACGTAAGCGATGGGGAGAAACTCGACTCTCAATGCCTTGTTGAATTCCAAGTGCTAAGAGACGATATTGAACGGCTCGAGTCGATAATCGTGTTCCTGCTTTATTCACAAACAAGGCAGTCTCCTCGGATTTTGCGAGTGTTGAGCGGATGGAGAGCCAGTGTGTGAGGGCTTTCATGGCTGCCTGGCCAATTAGAGCGAGTCTGGTCTTTTTCCCTTTCCCTAAGACAGTGGCTTGGTGTTGTGGGAGATCAAGATCTTGAACATTCAAAGAGACAATTTCTGAAACTCTAAGGCCTGCTGAATATAATAATTCTATCAAAGCAACATCTCGGATGATGAGTGGTTTTGTGGGAGATATTTCCAGTAACTTTGCCATTTGATCAACATCCAATGCTTTGGGCAGAGAGCGATTTGTTTTGAGAGAAGTCATGGATAAGACTTGTTGATCTACCACACATTTTTCACGGATCAAGTATCGGTAAAACGATTTCAATGCAGACAGTTGGCGATTGAGCGATCGTGTGGAGTTTCCGTTACTCCTTTTAGCCACCAAGAAAGCTCGAATGGTTTTTTCTTGAATATCATCCCAGCGTGTCATTTGTAATGGGACAACAAACTGGATGATATCGAAGAGATCCGTTTTGTAACTGGATAGTGTATGAGGTGAAAATTGCCTTTCCTGTTGTAAGTAGCGTAAGAATTTTTGGACGGGTTCTTGGAGATTTGGGTGTGTCATGGCATTATGGTTAGACAGAAAATTGGCCATTAAAAACAGCGGTTGTGGTTCCCCGCAAATAAACAGGACTATGAGAGTTGTCCCAACGCACGGTGAGTCTGCCTGCGCGCAAAATGATGGTCACGGGACTATCCAATAGTCCTAGCCTAATCCCAGCAATGGCTGCTGCTGCACTGTTCGTTCCGCACGCCCAGGTTTCTCCAACACCTCGCTCATAGGTTCGAAGTTGAATCTGAGAGCGATCTAAAACGGTCATAAACCCGACATTGACTGCTTGTGGAAATGAAGCATGTGTGCTGAGTAATGGCCCCAGTGTTTTAACGGGTGCGTCTTTGATCTGTGGCACTTGAATAATCGCATGTGGATTTCCCAAAGAAAGAACACTCATGTCAAACGAAATATTCTGAACAGTCATAGGATAAGTCAGTGCTTCGGTGTCTTGAATAAAGGGAATTTCACGTGGCTTAAAAATGGGTTTCCCCAATTCTAAACTCACCGTATTGTCAGCTTCAATGGTTAATTTGACCGGGCCTGCTAAACAGTCGGCGAGTAAATCGTGCTTTTGTGTCCAGCGATGATCGTAAAAAAAACGGGCAGCGCAACGTGCGCCATTACCGCATTGTTCGGCTTCTTGGCCATTCGGGTTAAAAATACGATAAGAAAAATCTGCTGTGCTGCGAATTGGGGGTTCCAGCACAATAACCTGATCGCATCCAATGCCAAAATGACGATCGGCGATGAGTTTTATTTGTTTTGCTTTTAATTTTGCTGGTTGAGTGATGAGATCCAGGATGACAAAGTCATTCCCTAAGGCATGCATTTTAGAAAAATGAATTAACATAATATAAGCTTAAAGCCCTTTAATCTTTGAGGCAAATTTTAATGATGCCTCATGGGACTTGACCTGGGGGAACGTGTTCCGGTAAATATAGAGGCCCGCTTTGACCGCAGGCTGTGAGAGAACAGACAAGCATGAAGCAGAATAAAACAAGTAGTTTGCGTGACATCCGGGTATTGTAACATGAATGGGTTGGAGAAAGGGATCCCGTCGGGGATCGAGACAGCTCATATGTTATCTGATTGACATCCTCTAAAGTGACAGCAAAGGCGGTCTGGTGATGCAAAAAAAGCCCCATCGACAGATTCGGAGTTATGTATGCCGATCTGGCCGGAAAAAGAAAACCCAACTCAGCGCTTGGGAAACGCTGTGGCCGCTCTATGGTCTGACAGCGCCTGCAAAAACCTGCCTCGATCTCGAAGGTATTTTTGGACGTTCCAATGATAAGATCGTCGAAATCGGCTTTGGGGATGGGCAGTCACTGGTTGAGATGGCGTTGGCTGCTCCTGAGCGGGATTATATTGGGATAGAAGTCTATCGAGCAGGAATAGCCAGCCTGCTTTCAGCGATTCAAAAAAAGATCTGTCCAATATTCGAGTGGTTGCCGGGGATGCTGTAGAAGTTTTAGAACATCAAATTCCAGATCATAGTTTAGCGGCTATCCAGGTCTTTTTTTCTGATCCTTGGCCGAAAGTTCGCCATCATAAACGGCGGTTGATCCAGTCTTCCTTTGTTACTTTAGCGGCTAAAAAAGTAAAAGCTGGGGGAATTATCCATTTGGCCACAGATTGGCAAAATTATGCAGAGCAGATGTTATGGGTGCTGTCGGAGTCCAGTCTTTTCCAAAATTTGGCAGGGGAAGGGCAATTTATGCCGCGCCCTGACTTTCGACCCCTTACCAAGTATGAACGGCGTGGGCTAAAGCTAGGCCACAAAACTTGGGATCTCATATTCGAGCGTCTTCTATTATAATAAATAGCAGGAGAAATACAGTGCTAGGAAATGTTCAGCTCACTTTCGACATGGTGTTGGTTTTAGGAATTTTAGTATTCACTGTATTGCTGTCGCTTTCAAATTTTATCCGCGTCGATGTGGTGGCTGTTTTAGTATTGGTGGTGATTGGGATTACGCGTTTACTGCCGCCAGAAGACTTATTTTCTGGGTTTTCCAGTGAAGCCGTAATGTCGTTGATTTCAGTCATGATTATTGGGGCAGGATTAGAAAAAAGCGGAATTGCACTTAGAATCGCTCGCTGGATATTAAAATTAGGTCGAGAGCGTCCCAACAAAATCAGTCTGGTTTTGATGCTTTCTTCCGGATTACTCTCGGCATTTATGCGCAGTCTTGGGACGGTTGCTCTTTTGTTGCCTGTTGTCACCCGAATCTCCATTCGGACGGGGATCCCAAAATCAAGGGTGTTAATGCCGATTGCATTTTGTTCCATATTGGGTGGAGCATTGACGATGATTGGGAGCAGTCCTCTCATTCTTTTAAACAGTCTTTTAAAAAATTCAAATCAATACGTTCAGGAATATTCTCGGACAATAGAACCCTTTCATTTATTTTCGGTGATGCCGATTGGGATTATTCTGTTAGGTGTTGGGATCCTATATCTGTTGGTCTTTGGACGGCGCTTTTTACCCGTGGAGCCGACTCAAACCTATAGCAGCGGGACGACAAAAACCCACTTTTTGAAAACCTATGGAAAAGGGGGAGATATTTTTGAACTCAAAGTCTTACCCGGCAGTGATTTAGTGGGACTCAATTTGCAAGAAGTGGAAACTTCATTAGCACCCTCTTCGTCTATTCTTGCGGTCATATCGGGTCAAGAAGTTAATTTGCCCCCGCAAAGAAATATTATTATTGAAGAGGGGTGTTGGATAGCCATCATGGGACATAAAGATGTGGTGTCTCAGTTTGCTGAACGCCATGGTTTAAAGATGAATGCCCGCTTAAATATATTTGCCGAAATGCTCCATCCGGTTAAGGCAGGACTATGTGAGGCAGTTGTTCCCCCAAGCTCTCAATTGATCGGTCGTGAACTGGGTGAACTCCACATGAAACGGACGCATCATTTGCATGTTTTAGCCGTTTATCGAGGGCAAACATTGTATGCCGGAGAACAGTTAAGAGACTTGGTCTTACGATCTGGGGATACCTTAGGGATGTTCTGTCGTTGGGAAGCCTTAGCGGATTTTGATAAAAACCCTGATTTTGTTGTTGTGACCACTTCTTATCCGCGCGAAGAATTACGGCCGCAAAAAGTCAAATATGCTCTGTTGTTTTTTGCATTGGCGTTGGGCTTAATTGTGTTTGGGCATTTTCCAGTCTCCGTTGGATTATTATTGGGGGCCGCTGGCATGATTGCAACGGGTGTCTTAAGTGTGGATGAAGCCTACGATAGCGTTAGCTGGAAAACGGTATTCCTAGTTGCAGGGTTACTCCCTTTAGGTCTGGTGATGCAAACAACGCATACCACCGATTGGTTAACCCAGCATACCATTCTATTGAGAGATGATTTGCCGAGTTGGGTGATTGAGTTTGGTTTGGCTTTATTGGCAACAGTATTTGCTTTCGTTATTTCCAATGTGGGTGCTACCATTGTTTTAGTACCTGTGGCAGTGGAATTGGCCATTAATGTGGGTGCGGATCCGAGGATGTACGCTTTGATCGTTGCCATTGCAGCTTCTAACACGTTTATTATGCCGAATCAGCAGGTCAATGCGTTAATTGCAGGCCCTGGAGGATATCACACGAAGGACTTTCTAAGAGTTGGTGGAGGCATGACATTTCTGTATTGGGCAGCTTCGCTTATCACGATTAATGTCTTTTTTTGAGTAAATCACCTTTGTGATGCATGGTTACCTACCCTGGGTGTTGATTTGAATGATGAAATCAGTTGACAATTTCAAGGTGATTGGTTGATCATGAAAATTCTCTGAGAGACAATATCTCTTTGAAAAAATCCAAGTCATATTAAAACCCAAGGCGTAAGATGGAATATAAAAATATTTTTCTACAAGCAGTCATATATCTAGTAGCAGCAATTGTTTCGGTGCCTATTGCAAAGCGATTGGGGTTTGGCTCTGTCTTGGGGTACTTAATAGCTGGAATTCTCATTGGTCCTTTTGCGTTGGGTCTGATTGGACAAGACAGCAAGAACATCATGCAATTTTCCCAATTTGGTGTGGTGATGATGTTATTTTTGATTGGATTAGAATTACGCCCTTCTCTTCTTTGGAAGTTGCGGAGTCAGATAGTAGGAACAGGACTGCTCCAAGTTGCGGGGACAACGGTTTTACTGACGACTGCTTTTGTTTTGTTAGATTTTCCTTTGTTGCAGAGTGTGGCGATTGGCATGATATTGTCACTGTCTTCTACGGCGATTGTTATCCAAATCTTTACAGAAAAAGGGTGGATGCAAACCTCGGTAGGCCAGTCTTCCTTCTCAATACTGTTATTTCAAGACATTGCGGTTATTCCCATTATGTTTATCCTTCCTTGGCTCGGATCCTCAACCAGTCATGGCGCGTTATCCTCTTCTATCGCCGATAAAAGCATAGTCGGTTGGTTGCAGCCGTTAATCGTCATTGCCTGTATTACCTTACTCATTGGCAGTGGACGGTACTTGTTAAGATCTTTCTTTCGTTATATTGCCAAAGCGAAAATTCGTGAAATTTTTACAGCAACGGCGCTTTTAGTGGTCATTGCCAGTGCACTTTTTATGCAGTCACTGGGTTTGTCTCCGGCCTTAGGGACTTTTTTAGCGGGGGTCATGTTGGCTGAAAGTGAGTATCGGCATGAACTAGAATCGGATATAGAGCCATTCAAAGGATTATTGCTCGGATTATTCTTTATTGCAGTGGGGGCAGGCATTAATTTAGATCTCGTTATGCAAAATCCCTATTTAATTTTAAAAGTACTATTAGTTTTTATTTTACTCAAAGCAGTTTTCTTGTATGCCATTGCTAAAATCTATAAAATGTCGACCCAAAATGGCCTACTTTTTGCTGCAAGTTTGGCTCAAGGGGGTGAATTTTGTTTTGTTTTACTCAGCTTTTCATTGGAACATCAAATACTTCCTGAAGCCCTAACGGATATATTAATTGTAGTCGTTGCACTGTCGATGTTAATCACACCTTTGATTATTCTTTGCTATGAAAAGTTCTTAGTGTCTCGGTTTGCAGCGAAAGAAAATAAAAAAGAATATGACGAAATTGATCCCCGTACAAAACCAGTTGTGATTGCCGGCTTTGGTCGTTTCGGACAGATTGTGGGTCGCTTGTTAATGGCTCACCAGTTTAAAATCACCGTTTTGGATCTAGACTCCGAGCATATCGAGTTGGTACGAAAATTTGGTTATAAGATTTTTTATGGGGATGCTTCTAGAATAGACTTGCTGCACACCGCTGGATTAGATAAAGCCAAAGTTTTTATCATTGCCATCGATGATTCGGAAAAAGCACTTGAGACTGCCAAGTTAGTGCGACAGCATTATCCAAATCTTAAAATTTTAATTCGAGTCAGGGGCCGAGTCCAAGCGTATGAATTTTTGAAAAATGATTTTACCTCTATTTATCGTGAGGTCTTAGATTCTGCATTGACCATGGGAGTAGATGCTCTCCAAATTTTAGGTTTACCCTATGAAAAAGCAGCTCAGTCCGCCAAAATTTTTAGACAATACGACGAATCTCGCTTAGTACACTTATCTAAAATATATCAAAATGAACAAGATTATATTGACGAAACAAAGAAGAATCGAAAATATTTAGAACAAGTCTTTAATCAAGATAAAGAAAATGTATCGATTGACCCCACGTTTCTTTAATAAAGTGGAACATGCCTAAATACTTGAAGATGTGGCTTATCGGTTTTTGGTTTGTCGTCCATCACGAGTAATCGTTGGCGAAGAAGAAGGGGTGGTTTTCTCAGAATTTTTATTATTTTGACTTCCCGACTGGTATTTTTGGGAAAAAGTTAAATGCAATGTTTGAGTGGGTGTTTTACTGGTTAGGATGTTCATCAGATGGGCATGTTCCAATAAATGAGCCGTACTTGGTTTTTCTGTAGCAGCTTGATTGAGCTTATCTCTAGCGTGTGCTTTTTTAACCTGTTCAAGTTCTACTTCAAGGAGTTTAATTTCCTGTTCATAAATTAATCGTTCTAATAATCTCCCTTCTTCATATTGTCGGTGAGACTTTGGAAGCTGCTTGATCAGTTCACGGGCATCACGAAATTTTTTCGTTTCTCTGCAATGCAAGGCAGCGACGTAAAACGGCGAAAAAACGCCTTTTAAGAAGGTAGATTTTAACAGCTTTAAGGCGGCGTCAAATCCTTGTTGCCTTAATTTCTTCTTAAATTTTTCCACGCAGTTATAAGCAATGACGCATTTTAAATCCGATAATAACGGAATGGGCAACGTTTCAACTTGTCCAATGATTTCAAACAGTTCATCGATATAATGCGCATTTTCTTGGATTAAGTTCTCTGAAAAATTGATCCCCAAAACAGTTTCTTCTGAAAACAAGCGGAGTGGATCAAGCCGGCAGATTTGGATGAATTTTGAGTATTCAAGAAGCCTGGCTAACTTGACTAGCTTTTTAAGATTGCGAACATGCAATACAATTCTGAACCCTGTCTCACCTGGCTTGTCTTCTTGGTATCGTCCACTGCCATCATACTCAACTTCAGTGATGAGCTGTTCGGGGTCTAAAGAGGAATAGGTGACTTTTTCTGACGCTTCATCGTGATGCCCCAGCCATTTGTCGTTTAGTTGAAAAAATTCTTGAGCACCACTGGAGATACGGCTGCTTCTGGATTTAGAGAAATGATCCAAAGTAGATTTATATTCGGCAATATGTCGAGCATCCATAGACATGCGAAAAGTGTTTCCTACGCAATTTGGCCGTCAATCTCAATCGAAAATAGTTAGTTGGACAATATAAATAAAACAGATTTTTTAAACAATGGTTTTGATCTTAAAGGAAATTTATAGAGAAAGAAAGGTGTTAGGACTGTTTGGATATGTAGGTTATTTAACTGGTGTCTAACGCAGTTGCTAGTAGAAAAGTGCCAACAGATCATTTAAAAACCGTTTTCCTAAAGCAGTTGGGATAATGCCTCTGTTGTCTATTTTTAATAAACCTTTTTCCACTGCCATTTTTAGCTTGGGCTCGATGGTGGTAGCCGAGAGTTGGGTTCGGTGTTCGAAGTGATCGAAGGTTGTGCCTGCTGTCAGTCTTAAAGTATTTAGCATAAATTCCAGTGGGATTTCTGCAGTGGGAATCTGCTGAGTGCCAGCCAGAAGGATATTGTTTGGATTTAAATAGTCTTTAGGATAGCGGGTTTTCCAGTAACGTGTTATTACATGGGTTTTCAAATCAGTAATTTTTCCATGAGCGCCAGCGCCGATGCCGAGATAATCCCCAAACTGCCAGTAGTTGAGATTATGCTGGCATTGATAGTCCACTTTGGCAAAGCCAGAAATTTCGTATTGTTTTAATCCGTGAGACACTAATAAATCCTGTCCTGCTTGTTCAATGTCATGCATCGTTTTTTCTGGTGGAAGCAATGGGGGCTTATGAAAATAAATCGTGTTAGGCTCTATGGTTAAGTGATACCAAGAAATGTGTTTGGGACTAAAGCGTAAGGCAGTATTCAAATCAAATAGAGCATCCTCTAATGATTGTTGGGGTAGGCCATACATCAGATCTAAATTAAAACTGTCAAAATGGGCTTTTTCCAGTAATTCAATGGCTTGGATGGTTTCTTTGGCTTCATGCACTCGGCCCAGTTGTTTGAGTTTGTCGTTTTGAAAGCTCTGGGCCCCCAGAGAAATTCGCGTAATCCCGGCTTGACGATATTCTCTAAAATCTCGATGTTCTAAAGTCCCAGGGTTGGCTTCTAACGTGATTTCAGCGTTCGATTCTACTGCGGCCAATGCTGTCACCTGGTTTAGGATTTGTTCAATTCCTTGGGGCGAAAATAAACTCGGTGTTCCTCCGCCAAAGAAAATGCTGTGAATCGGTCGCCCTTGGATCCATGGCAGATCATTTTTAAAGTCTTGTTGTAAAACCTGGATGTAAGCTTCTTCCGGGATATTGCCTGGATTGGCATAAGAATTAAAATCACAATAAGGACATTTCTTGACACACCAGGGGATATGGATATAAAGCGATAAAGGAATGGGGTTAATCATGAGATTTTAGCAGTTTATCCAGCAATTGCCGCATCGCTTGACCCCGATGGTTGGTTTGATTCCGTTCCTCAATACTTAAGGTTGTAGCAGGACGTTGGTGCAGCGTCGAAAAGAAAATCGGCAGATAGCCAAAACCATGTCCAGTGGGTTTATGCAAAATAGTTCCTTCCCAAAAACCTTCTCCAATGACGGGGGTTGGATCTGTTGGAGAGCGCAATAAAACAACCACGGCGTACAGGCGCGCCCTCCGCGCTGAAGCCGGATTTAGTTTGAGCTCTTGTAAGACTTTTTCAATATTTTGTTCGGGCGTGGCCTTGTGACCGGCAAAGCGGGCAGAATATAATCCAGGAGCGCCCTTTAAATCGTCTATGATGAGCCCAGAATCGTCGGCAAGGGTTGGGTAATTCGTATGGGTTGCAGCATGGCGAGCTTTGATCAGCGCATTCTCAATAAAAGTACTGCCAGTTTCAGGAACGTCAGGAATGGATAATTCTTGTTGTGAAATAAGTTGAATTTTGAGTGGCGTGAGTAACGATCGAAAATCGGCAATTTTTCCAGGGTTTGTGCTGGCGAGAACCAGAGTATCCATGATGATCCGTTCCTAAAAATGATTGTTAAAAATAAATCATAACGTTATTTTCGGGTTAAATCAATGTGAAAAAGTTCTAAGGGGATAGATGAGACTATACAATAGGCGATTTTCTGATTGTGAATGCATCATTGATTTCTATGTTCGGTGCTCGTTTTTTTCTTTAATGAAGCAGGCGAAGTTTCATATATTTTTGCATATCTTGCGGTACTTGATGCGTTGAAAATAGACTTTGCTAACCGATGCACAAAGCCGTGTTGTCCAAATAGTTGATCTGCTGGGGAGCTGGTCTCACCAGGTTGAGCAGGTTTATAGTAAATGGTTTGATTCATTTCATGTGGCTGAGTCCCCAAATCACAATTGGCGGCATAATAGCCTTTTGGTGCTGTATCTGCCAAAGTGATCGCGTCATTGTCGTAGACGTAAAACTTAGGAGTTTTCGAATCTTTATGTTCTTGAGCAAGTGCAGCTAAAATCGCGGCATCGTCTTGAAGTTTATCTTTGAGAGAACGTTTGGCACTGCCCCCGGCTGAAAATAGGACGGTAGGTGTCGTGGTGGTGGATGTAGTCGTTGTATTATTGGCTGCTGGAAGGGTTATTGCCGGGCCCTGTAATCTTTCGGTAGCGTTTTGGTATATGCTCGCAAACCTCTTAGTACTCGTCTCAGCAAGGGGTTTGACTAATCGATGGACAAAGCCAAGTTTTCCAAACAACTCGTCTCCTGCCTGTCCTCCGGATTTATAGAAGACCT
>Ga0206800_1003_pt2 | contig 80518 bp, 75 predicted proteins | sample Alteio_BWOrgCont_64_FD_152898 | JGI IMG/M metagenome (GOLD analysis project Ga0206800, IMG submission 152898) | Enriched cells from forest soil in Barre Woods Harvard Forest LTER site, Petersham, Massachusetts, United States -... | ecosystem: Environmental > Terrestrial > Soil > Temperate forest >... | reverse complement strand
TGCTTCATTCAGCTTGGTTAAATGCTGTACAACACTTTGAAAATCCATCCCCAAATAGGACAGCTTTTTAAAATAGTGTGAGACAGCTTCGATTTTTTTGGCGATTTCCTGCTCGGTTAGCCGTAGTTCTTTCGCAGCATAGATCTCGATCCAGGGTTCTAAGGTGAGTGATTCTATCCCCTGCATATCTCCTTCGCGCTGCCGAACGACATATTCAGAAACTTTCAGTAATAAACGAAACTCCCAATCGTACGTCATCGAGGCATTGCCCATTTCTGTGATGTGATAAAAGCCATCGGTCTCGATCAAGGCAACATCGATACCATCCATGGAGGTTCCACTCATGGTCCCAATACTATAGAATTTTTTTGCTTTCCCGCTCACAATATTCTCTGTCTTTTTGCTTCAAATAAACAAACGCCGGCTGCAACAGAAACATTCAAGCTTTCGACCATTCCAGCCATCGGAATATGCATTAAGACATCACAATGTTCCGTGGTTAAACGCCGCATACCCGACCCTTCCGCGCCTAATATAATTCCCACGGCACCTCGTAAATCGGTTTGAAACAGGGATTGCGGAGCCACCGCACTCGTGCCCATCAACCAAATCCCCCGTTCCTTCAGTTTTTCCAGACAACGGGTTAAATTCGTCACTTGGACAACCGGAACTGTTTCGGCAGCACCAGAAGCCACTTTACGTACCGTTGGAGTCAAAGCAACTGAGCCATCTTTTGGGATAACCACTGCATGAGCCCCCACTGCGTCTGCGGTGCGTAAGCAAGCCCCCAGGTTGTGAGGATCCTGAATGCCATCCAATATTAATATCAGGGGTTTCTCGGTCACAAATTCTAATAAGCCATACAATTCTGGTTCAGACAAAAGCTCTGAAGGACGAATCTTTGCAGCAATACCTTGGTGATTTTCCTGGGATAGCCATTGATCCAGTTGCTTCTTGGTAACCCGCTGGACTGAAATCCCTTCTCTTTCCGCCCAAGAAAGAATGGTCGAAACGCGCTGGTCGTCCCGACCCGATAAGACATATATTTCCAACAATTGATAAGGTTTAATTTCTATTAAGCGATTAATCGCATGAAAACCGTAGATTAAATTTTCCTGCTTCATGCTGTTCTCTTAGTGCTCTGTCATCGTCGTTTCTTCTTTTTCTTAGTGTTGCCGTCTTTAGATTTTTTATGTGTGGCTTTTTTCTTCTTGCCTTTTTCGGGAGAACCTACCAATTCGAAGTCTATTTTTCTTTCATCCACATCAACCTTAGCAACTTTTACTTTGACAACGCCACCCAATTTATAGGAAATACCCGTTCTTTCTCCCGTTAAGCAATGATGGGCGATATCGAAGAAGTAATAGTCATTCCGTAGCGAAGTGACATGCACCAAACCATCGATATAAATGTCTTTTAGTTCAACAAAAAAACCAAAACGAGTCACGCCAGAGATAACCCCTTCGTATTCTATCCCAATGTGTTTTTGGATATACTGACATTTCAACCAACGCACGACATCTCGAGTGGCATCATCTGCTCGTCGCTCCGTCATAGAAGTATGATCGCCCAATCGCGCCAATGCTTGCTGAAAATCTTCGCTATTCGCCTCCTGTTGTTTTTTGGGAGTCCAATTTCCACGCAATGCTATTTTAATTTGTCGATGAACTAAGAGATCAGGATATCGTCGAATCGGCGAAGTAAAATGACAATAAGCGGGATAGGCCAATCCAAAATGCCCCAAATTATCTTTAGAATAAACCGCTTGGCTTAATGAGCGCAACAAAACCATCTGAATCACGTTAGCATCCGGTCGTTTCTGAACCGAATGCAATAATTTTGCATAATCTAAGGGTTTGGGATCTTTTCCACCCCCTAATAACAAGCCTGATTCGTTTAAAAATATTCTGAGATCAGCGAGTTTCTCTTCTGGCGGACCTTCGTGGTTACGATAGAGACCTGGTAATTTATTTTTTTTCAGAAAACGAGCACAAGCCACATTCGCACACAGCATACATTCTTCGATCAACCGATGAGCATCGTTGCGAATGGTCGGTTCGATCCGACTGATTTTCCGATCTTTATCAAAAATAATTCGAGTTTCTACAGTCTCGAACTCGATGGCACCGCGCTGCTCCCTTGCGTGCTTTAATACTTGATATAATTGATACAAGGTTTGTAAATGTGGTAGCACAGCAGCATAGGCATCTTTTAATTTTGCGGGAGGATTTTCTAATAGCGCTGCAACTTTAGTATAGGTTAACCGGGCATTGGAACGCATCACACCTTCCTGAAATTCATACCGAGTAATCTTACCTTCGTTGTTTATATTCATGATGCAAACCATACACAGCCTATCAACATCCGGGTTTAATGAACATAAACCATTCGATAAGATCTCCGGTAACATCGGCACCACTTTACCTGGGAAATAAACTGAATTCCCACGCTCCATGGCTTCTTCATCCAGCTTAGTATTCGCTCGAACATATTCACTCACATCTGCAATGGCAACATAGAGACGAAAACCACCGCCGTTTTTGACTTCACAATAGACCGCATCATCAAAATCTTTCGCATCTTCCCCGTCAATGGTGACAAAAGGTAATTCTCGAAGATCTAAGCGTCCTCGCTTAGATTTCTCTGGGACGACTTCGCTAAACTGTTTGATTTCTTTTAATACCCCTTCTGGCCAAGCATCTGGCAAGCCATAAGCATGAATCGCTGAGTGGATTTCGATCCCAGGCGTATTCTCAGATCCCAAAACTTTGATAACATGTCCTAGAGGATCACCCCAACGAGAAGATTCTCTGGTTAGCTCGACCACCACAATGTGACCATCGAGTGCACCACTTTCTTTTCCTTGAGGAACTAAAATATTCTGAACGATTTCTTTCCCATGCGGGATCACATAACAAAAACCAGATTCTTGAACAAATCTACCCGTTAAAACAACTCTTTGCTGTTCGATAATTTCCACCAGTCTGCCATCTCTGGTTTTTTCGTTCTTAATATCAACGGTCGAAACAATCACACGATTGCCGGTATAAACGGAACGAGAATCGTCTATTGATAATAAAATACGGCTACTGCCATCCGCTGGGAGAACCCAAGTCCTTACCGTTTTCCCGCGCTCCACCAGTACATTCCCTTCGAGTAAGATCCTTTTTCCGGCTAGCCAGAAATATCCGCCTCTTAATCGTTCTAACTGTTCATCACGCACCATGGCCTTTAGTCGACGTTGCAAAGCCAATTGCAATTCTTCATCACTGGACAATTTTAATTCAACAATTAATTCCTCGTAATTGGCTGGTTTTTTTCGTTGCCGCAGAAACTCCAAAATAAATTCTCGGCTCGGAATAGGGCGCTCATATTTCGCAGCTTCTCTGGCCGCATGGGGATCATTTTTGCTCGTTTTCTTACTCATATTTATATTATACCATTGACATTAATCTAAAGCCTCGGTAGATTCGCTTGAACACACCGCCGAGGTGGTGAAATTGGTAGACACGCAAGCTTCAGGTGTTTGTGGGGGTGACTCCGTGGAGGTTCAAGTCCTCTCCTCGGCACCAAGAAACTTTTTCTATTCTTGGTAAACACAAGCTGTCAAGTCGACTGGCGTACCGCGTATAACAAGGCAATACCTACTAACATACTGATCAAACCAATTAACTGCAAGGTGTTATCCGATTGATCTGCGATGCGGCCAATCGTACGACGCCAAGCCGCCGGCTTAACAAAAGGTAACATCCCTTCGATCACTAATACTAAAGATAGCGCTGCAAATAAATCTTGCCACATAGTCGTTACTCTTTTTCCCCACTATTGCGAAAATATTTAAAAAAGTCACTGTTTGGCTTGAGAACCATCACATCGCCTTTATCTTGAAATACATTTCTATAAGCCTCTAGGCTACGATAAAATCGATAGAACTCAGGAGATTTATTAAAACTTTCGGCATACACTTCTGCTGCCTTACTGTCTCCTTCCCCTCGGATTCTTTCGGCTTCTTTCTGTGCTTCTGCCACCATCACTCTCGCTCTTCTATCCGCATCGGCGCGAATAATTGCAGCTTTTGATTCCCCGTTTGCGCGATTAGCAACCGCAACCCGAAGTCGTTCACTACTCATTCTGGCAAATACCTTATCATTCACTTCGGGAGGATATTCCACTCTATTGATTCGGACATCGACTACTTCCATCCCATAATCTTTGACATTTTCATTAGCCCGACTTCTAATTTTTTCTATTAACTCTCTGCGCTCCTCAGAAACAACATTTTGTAAGGTTCGTTGTCCAAACTCTGAATGTAAAACTCCTTTAACATTTTGCCGCAGCAATTGTTCAGCTCGATCTCGTCCAACCATTTCTTCAGAAACACCATGAGTCGTATTATAAAATAAGGCAAAATTAGTAATACGCCATTGAACAAAAAGATCAACCAACAAAACTTCCTTTTCTTTGGTAACAATTCGTTCTGAAGGAACTTCTGTCATATTTAAACGAGAGTCAAACAGATAAACAATGTCGATTAACGGGAGCTTCCAATGAAGGCCGGGACCATACACAGTGACCTTGCCTTGTGCATCTTTTTTCAGTTCCCCTAATCTTGCGATAATGCCGCGATCAGATTCATAAACAGTAAACACAGTTAACCGAACTACAACTAATAGGATACCGACCGTTACTAAGAAGGAAATAAATGATCGACTCATTGGGTTTTCTCCCTTGGTTGATTGACCGCACTGCTACTCATGGTTTCTGGCGAAAGGACAGGCTCCTTACCTTTTCCAACCATAAGCCGATCTAAAGGCAAATAAATTAAATTATTTCCTTCACCCGCATCGACCACTACCTTACTGATATTACTTAATACTTGCTCCATCGTATCTAGATACATGCGCGTCTGCATTACCTTTGGCGACTTGCTGTATTGAGGTAATACCAAATTGAAACGAGCTACATTACCTTCTGCAACCAATATCATTTCTTCTTTATACCCTAACGCTTCATTTTTTAAACGCTCTGCCGTTCCTTTTGCTTTAGGAATGACTTCATTTTCATACCCTCTGGCCTGATTCACCAATCTTTCCTCATCGGCAGAAGCTTTGATGACTTCGTCAAACGCAGCACGAACTTCATCTGGTGCCTTTGCAAATTGCATGACGACATCTAAAACCCAAATACCTGTATGATAATTTGCGAGTGTTTCGATCGTCTGTTCTTTGATTGCTTGAGCAATTTCTGAACGCTTAGAGGTCAGAACCTCGTCCATGGTTGATTGCCCAATGACTTGACGCAATGCGCTTTCGGTTGACTGATTTAAACTTCGAACGGGATTAGCCACATTAAATAAATAGGCACGCACATCCTCGTTCTTTGCCCCAACTCGATATTGAACAGCCACTCCGACCGAAACAATATTACCGTCTCGCGTTAGCATCAACCCATTGTGATCACTGGTCGCCACTTGTTCGACATTCACAATCTCTTTGGATTCGATCAATGGCAGAAGCCAATGAGGACCCGGGCCTTTTGTTTTTACATATTCACCGAAACGAGTCACGACTGCTCGTTCAGGGGGCTCAACGATATAAATACCAGAAAGAACATATAAAATAACCAGCCCTAAGAAAATAACTCTATTAAAGTCACGAAAAACTTTTCCCTCTCCCGTTGGGCTACCACCGCCTCCACTGCCGGAAAAAATCTTACGGATTTTTTTATTCAAATCGCGAAATATTTGATCCAAATCGGGCGGCCCTTCTTCTTTCTTTTGTTTACTGCCCCAAGGGTTTTCTCCTCCCGATTGGCCACCAGGCTTTTCCCACAAAACAGGCGATATTTTTTCTACCATAAGATTCATTCCTACTTTTTATTCCTTAATTTGCCGTTCCAATGTCGCAAAATTAGGATGCTGCTGACAAAGCTGCTCCCATTGATGTTTGGGGATTCGGATCTGTAAATCCGCTTCGCCCGTTTCACTTAACCGTTCTTTGATCACAACTCCCATGTCGTAGAGTAATGCCCTTTGCTTATATTGGTCAGGTAATAAACAAATTTCTTGTTCGATCATCTGCCCACCCAATCGTTTCACAATAGCTTCCTTCAGTAAATCTATCCCTAAGTTTTGGGCGGCAGAAATAAATACTCTCTGCACATGGCCGTCCTCATCTGGAAGTGTTCTAGGGACCAGATCGGAAGCCAAATCAATTTTATTGTAAACATCTATGCGAGGTACGGCTAGGGCCCCAATTTCTTGTAAAACACCCTCGACCTGCCGAATATGATCTTCCCTCAGTTCATCCTGACTGTCGATAACATGCAGTAAAAGATCCGCATCCTTGGTTTCCTCTAACGTTGCTCGAAATGCCTCCACCAAAGTATGCGGCAATTGACGAATAAATCCTACTGTATCCGCCAACACTACTTTTCCAAGAGAGGGTAATTCCAGGATCCGTAAGGTTGGATCGAGTGTCGCAAACAGTTGGTCTGCCACCCAGACGCTTGAGCCAGTTAGACAATTAAATAATGTTGATTTCCCAGCATTCGTGTAGCCCACCAGAGACACCGTTGGAATGGACGCTTTTTGGCGTGCACGTCGCCCCTGATCTCGCTGTTCACGAACTTTTTCCAATTTAAATTGGATATTTTTGATCCGTGCTCGAATTAACCGGCGATCGACTTCTAATTGTGTTTCACCCGGTCCGCGCAAACCAATCCCCCCTTTTTGCCGTTCTAAGTGGGTCCAACCCCGGATCAGTCGAGACGATTGGTACTTTAACTGGGCCAATTCTACTTGTAACTTTCCTTCATAGGTTCTGGCTCTTCTGGCAAAAATATCTAAAATCAAACCCGTTCTATCTAAAACCCGGCACTGAATCGCTCGTTCCAGATTTCTCTCTTGTGCAGGGGTTAACGTACAATCAAATAACACCAGTTCGGCCCGATTGGCTGCAACCACTGTTTTCAGTTCCTCAACCTTTCCACTGCCAATACAAAATTTAGCATCCGATAATTTACGAGTGGAAGACAGCGTCCCAACAACTGTAGCGCCGGCAGCTAAAGAAAGCTCATGAAACTCTTGGGGGTCTGGAGGCGGTAGAGGAGTTTTTAGAGGAAGGTGAACCAGGATAACCCGCTCACCTCCTTCTGGTTTTTGAGTCAACTACATATTCCCCAGCTCTTCTTCAGGCACAATTTCGTCTTCTTCATTTTCTTGCGTGCCTTGAGCCAGTTTAACATTTCGGGTAGGAACAACAGTTGAAATTGCATGTTTATAGACCATTTGGCTGACACTGTTTTTTAACAGAACCACAAATTGATCGAAGGATTCGATATGCCCTTGTAATTTAATCCCATTAACTAAGTAAATTGACACTGGCACTCGTTCTTTACGCAAAGCGTTTAAAAAAGGATCTTGTAACATTTGCCCTTTAGACATATTTATTTTCTCCATGATTTTATCTCAACTAGCCTTTAAACTCCTATTTAAGAAAGGCAGTGTATCACGGTCTCCATAGAAGCTAAATGGGTATTTTGTAGCCATTTTATATCAGATAAGCTTCTCAACCAAGTCAATTGACGCTTGGCTAATTGGCGCGTTGCAGCCATGGATTTAAGGGTCATGTCGTCGTACCCATATTCTCCAGCCAAATATCGCCAAATTTGGCGATATCCCACTGAGCGCATAGCCGGTAAATCGAGCGTTAAATCTCCTCTGTTAAAAAACCCGGTGACTTCTTCGACCAAACCCGCTGCCAACATACTCTGAAAACGCTCGGCAATTCTCTGATGCAACACCTGACGGTCGCACGGCATCACAGCAAAAGAAAAGAGTTGATACTCCTCAATCGATCGGATCTCAGCTTGTCCTCTTTTCTTCTGCAACAATTGGTTGCTCGATGTTTCAGCAAAAAAGGATGACAGTGGTCTTGCACAAACCTCATAAACCTCGAGGGCCCTTTGGATACGCTGCGGATCGTTGGGATGAATACGACTGGCGCTCACGGCATCTACTTGCATCAACCGCTGATGCATGGCTGCCCAGCCAATGACTGTGGCCTCAGCCAACAGTCGCTGCCGCACCGCCATATTCGCTGCAGGTAACGATGATAAACCTTCTCGTAAGGCACGAAAATAAAGCAACGTCCCCCCCACTAATACGGGTATGCATCCTCGTTCGCTGATGGCATGCATCAATTCCAAAGCATCGTTGGCAAACTCTGCCGCAGAATACCGTTCGGAGGGATCCCGAATATCAATTAAGTGATGCGGCACTGAAGAGCGTTCTGCAACTGTGGGTTTTCCCGTCCCGATATCCATGCCTTGATACACCATTGCGGAATCAACACTGATGATTTCCACGGGTAAACGCTCTGCAAGCGCCAATGACAGCTCCGTTTTGCCTGCGGCAGTAGGACCCATTAAAAAAATAGCGGGTTGCAGTTTTGGACTTTTAATCAATGCCACGAAAATATGCCCCTCGGCTTCAAAGGTGAATTATTAAGTTAAATCACATCTTTTTTCGTTATTTAACCATAAAAAAACCCCGAAACATACCTTTTTCTGTACTATGCTAACCTAAGGATATTCACGAACAGGCCCTGAGAGGGTCACAGCAAACTCCGGGGATATTTTGCTGATGAAAAAATGCTTGAGCATGCTATCCATTTTGGTTCTAGCCGCCCTACTCGGCATGCTCCTCTTCGACAAAACCCCAACTTCTGCCAGTGTGTCCACCTGTGTTGAGACCTATTTCACAAAGCCTCTGCATCATCTTTGCTTACTACAATCATCGACGACACCATTAGAAAACTGTCGACCAAGTTGTCGGATCGATGAAGCGCTGTTAAAACAAAAATTAGCCATAGGACTGCCCAGATGGGCTCGAACACAAATAAAAGAAGACTTAGCCCATTTTAAAAACATCGACCCCTCGGAATTTAAGATCATTCTAAACAAAAATGGGATTGCAAAGGGTTTTATTCAGCTGGTTCTGTTTCGGATAGAAAATGGAAAAATCGACGTCATATTACCGGAAATACCAGACCATTTACCCAATAGGACAGTGGTGCTAGAAACTGCGGAAAGGCAATATCTACCCATTTATGACGTGTTAAAATATTTAGCAAAAAAGAACTACATTAAGGCAACCAATCTTATTTTTTCCATTAGTGATTTCACCGACCTCACCACTCCTACGACTCAACCCATTTTTACTTATGCCAAAGATCTCGATAACCCTACTGAAAAAAACCTAATTTTATTCCCGGATTGGATGAATCTCTGCACTGTCACAGCGACGAGAAAAAAAATCAGAAATGCGCGAGAACTTTACCCTTGGAAAGACAAAAAAGACCTCCTATTTTGGCGTGGGGGAAAAAACGATAGCACAGGGTTTCGCCAAAAATTAGTCAACTACTCTCACGAACACCCCAATATTGTCGATGCTGAATTTGTCCAAAGTAATCAAGCAAAATTTGTCGATCCCGTCGATCACTTACAGTATAAATATTTGATCTCAATTGATGGAAACCGATGTTCATGGGAAAGGTTGGTATGGCATTTACATTCAAATAGCCTTGTGTTTAAACATCAAACCAATCAAGTTCAATGGTTTTTTAAAGGAATTTCCCCTTATAAAGACTATGTTCCAATTTTAAATGAAGACGACATTCCAATTCAAATAGCATGGGCCAACACACACCCAAAAGAGGTGCAATCCATCATTAAAAACGCGAATAAATTTATTGAAGATAATCTTGCATTAGAAGACTTGTGTGTTTATATCATCGCACTTTTACAAGAATATCAACAAAAACCAATATCAAGACAATAAGGCCTCCCGCAATTCTGCTAAATCCAATTGTTTAAATATTCGCCGAGATCCAATATCTGGATTGAGATAATCCATGTTTTTTAAATCCTCTAATAACTGTTTTTTATCTGTCTCAGATAATGGTTGATTTTCTATCACATGTTGTACGATACAAGCAATGCAGTCTTCCACTTGGTTAAATTCTAACAGTTTGAACAACAATTCCTGGACTTTATCCACCACCGAACCAAACATCACCGGTACTGAGCGAAGCAAAACAACATCACTCGCAACTTGAGTCATTTCAAAACCTAATCGCTCCCAATCAATGGTGTTTGAATCTAACTTGGCAACATTTTTACCAACCACCACAGAAACTGGCATTAACAATGGACGTCTACTAACCCCTTCTTGAAAATAGGCTTCTTTTAAATGATCCCGAAGTAGAATGGAACGGACCGCTTTAATATCTACCACAGCTAACCCTTCCTTGTTCGACAATAACATCAATTCATCGTTCAACACACAAAGCAACGTTCCTAAATCTGACGTTTGAGGATTCAAACCGGTCACAGATCGACTCACAGTTCCTAGATCAAAAGACGAAAAGTCTATTTTTTCGGGTTCAATCTTGGCCGCTATCAGTGCACCACTGTTTCCCTGTTTCAAACCTTCTTGAATCGCATAGGACAAGAAAGCATGCACCGTTCGTGCCTCACGAAATCTGACTTCATGCTTCGTTGGATGAACATTCACATCAACAGAAGAGGGATCCAATTCAAAATAAAGAACATAAGCCGGATAGCGGCCAGGTAAACAGATGTCTTGATAGGCTTGTCTAACCGCATGCATCACCACTTTATCTCGAACAATGCGGCCATTAACATAAAAATACTGTAAATCGGCTTGGCTTCGCAAAGCCTTCGCAGATCCCAACCAACCGTTTAACTTTAAGCCATTGGATTCCGCTTGAACATAATAAGCCTGCTCAACAAAGCTTTGCCCACATAATAAACCGACTCGTTTAGTATGCGCGTCGAAATCTCGACAAGCAGGAAGACGTTTTTGCAACCGTTCCCCTTGTTGATATTTAAATGCCACTCCCGGTTGGCTTAAGGCAATTCGTTTAAAAATTTCTTCTAGATAACCCATTTCTGTTTTATCGGAGCGTAAAAACTTACGCCGTGCAGGGGTGTTATAAAATAGATCTCGCACTTCCACTAATGTGCCTTTTCTCTTCGGAGTAGGCATGAGTTTAGGCAAAGCCTCACGCCCTTCTTGTGAAAGACACCAACCAAATTCCTGTCCACTGACAGAGGAACTGAGTTGTAACCGAGATACCGCACTCATGCTGGCCAGCGCTTCTCCCCGAAAACCATAGGAAATTACTTGTTCTAAATCAGACAACGTTTCAATTTTACTCGTGGCATGTGGAACAATGGCGAGCTTTAAATCTTCTTTACAAATACCACTTCCATTATCCTGTACTCGAATGAGACCAATTCCAGACCGTTCGATTGTGATCTCAATTTGCTGACTACCGGCATCTAAACTATTTTCTAACAACTCTTTTAGTACCGATGCTGGCCGCTCGATGACTTCGCCAGCAGCAATCTGATTGGCTAAATAGGAGGGTAATTGCCGAATACGTTTAGCGTCTGTCATCTTTCTTTTTCCATCCTTTTTTTAAACTCAATACCCTGTTTGGTTAAAAAATTCATCGTTAATTTTCGACCAATGGGAATCATTGTGAAGCTCAATTCAATATCTGCATCCCCTAAAAACCCAGAGCCTTGATTTGGCCATTCTACGAGTACGATAGCGTGATCATTAAAATAATCTCTGATCCCTATCAGTTCCAACTCTTCAGGGCGCACCAAACGATAGAGATCAAAGTGATAAACTGAATAATCTTGAAATGAGTAAGCTTCTACTAAAGTAAACGTTGGACTTTTAACAACGCCCTCATACCCCAAGCCACGGAGAAAGCCGCGTACAAACGTTGTTTTGCCCGATCCTAAATCTCCCTGCAAAAAAATGACCATGGGCACTGGCATTATCTTTGCAAATTTCCAAGCAATGCCTTCGGTAGCTTGTTCATCCGGCAACTGAAGAGTGGAAGTCTCTTTCATAGTCCTCACATCAACTCATGTATTTCTTAAGACTCTATCTTAAAAAATGTCTCCCGGTAATGTCGTAATTCATCAATAGAATCTTTGACGTCTTCTAAAGCAAGATGAACAGACTTCTTTTTAAACTGTCTTGCAAGATCGGGCTGCCAATGTTTCGCTAATTCTTTGATCGTACTGACATCTAAATGTCGATAATGAAAAAACTGCTCGAGTTTAGGCATATACCGATAGAGGAAACGACGATCTTGGCAAATACTGTTGCCACACATCGGCGAAGCATTGGGTGGAATGAGTTCTGCCAGAAAGGCTAATGTCTTCATTTCTGCCTCTTCTTCATTGACTTTACTGAGCCTCACTCGCTCAATAAGACCCGAACGACCGTGTTGTTTAATATTCCAGGCATCCATTTTTCCCAATGTTTCGTCTGTTTGATAAATGGCAAAAACCGGGCCTTCTGCAACAATTTCTAAATTTCCATTCGTAACAATTGTCGCAATTTCAAGGATTCTATCGGTATCGGGATTTAATCCCGTCATCTCTAAGTCAATCCAAATCAAGCGGTTGGGATCTGGGGTCATAACGGTTCCTACTCTTCAGTCAATGAATGGTCAGATCATACCCCCTTTAAGGCAACTTAAAAAGAGGTTAAAGAACTAACTATTCTATATCAATCCAATGAGTTGACAAATCATTTTATTCCACCATAGAATTGGGATTACCTTAGTTTTGTAGTCGAGTCAATGGATAGGAACACAGGCAATACCCAAAGGAATAGGGCATGCATGCAAAACACTCGTTAGATACGCTAAAGGAACGCCTAGAAGAGCTGGTGATAGCACGGTCTGGATCTTACAGCTTAAGTCAGGCGGAGCGTGGTTTAATCGCCAAAAAGTTCGCCCAAAAATCCCTACAAGAGTTACATGATATCGTCCGACAGCTCGACGCGATTGACTGTTGTGAAGATTAACACTTCCCTAGTATCATAGATGCTCTGTCAGAAGCAGTAAGATATTAGGAGCTTCCTTGTCACCTTTTTTGCAAAGATTTCTACCGCAGCGCGCACTCACTGATTTTGCCGGATTCCTTGCCAATCATCGCAACATTTGGTTAAAAAATCGCTTAATCCAATATTTTATTTGGAAGTACCCCATTAAACTGGAGGAAGCGGTAGAGTCTGATCCTTACCGGTATGGCAGCTTTAATGAATTTTTCACCCGCGCTTTAAAACCCAATCTGCGCCCCATTGCACCCGATCTACACGATCTCGTGAGCCCCGCCGATGGATGCATTAGCCAAATCGGCCAAATTCATGAAGATCAAATCTTCCAAGCCAAAGGACACTATTATACCGTTGCAAATTTACTGGGTAACGATTCAACCTTAACAAAACCCTTTCAAAATGGATCTTTCCTCACTGTTTACTTAGCCCCCAAAGATTACCATCGCGTCCACATGCCTGTGGACGGATATCTCTCTCACATGCTTTATGTGCCGGGAAAGTTATTTTCCGTGAACACGAAAACCGCCGAGTGCACCGCAAATTTATTCGCCAAAAACGAACGCGTGATAGCTTTTTTCAATACATCCCTCGGGCGCGTCGCCGTTATCTTAGTGGGAGCGATGATTGTCGGCAGCATCGAAACCGTCTGGGCCGGCACCATTACCCCCCCTCGCCAACAAACACCGCATCTTTGGAATTACGATCACCCGATCTTCTTAAGGCGTGGGGAAGAAATGGGACGGTTTAAATTAGGATCGACTGTCATTCTGTTGTTTGAAGAAAACGCTGTGTCCTGGGACTCGGGTCTGACCGCAGAAGCTCCTGTCTTAATGGGGCAGAGAATTGGGACCATTAAACCCGATCGATGGTGAAAGAAACCACTGCTTGAATTTCAGATTTCCCTAACGCTAACATCACCAACCGATCGATTCCCAAGGCAACACCGGCTGATGCCGGTAATCCAAACTCCAGCGCTGCCAAGAAATAATCATCAATCGGAATCGCGGGATATCCCAATTGTTTTCGGAATTCACAATCTTTGTTAAATCGCGCGAGTTGAATGGCGGGATCCATTAACTCATGAAAACCATTTGCCAACTCTATGCCATTCACATACACTTCGAATCGTTCTGCCACGGGTGGTTCTGTCGGGCGAATTTTCGCCAATGCGGCTTTACTGGCAGGGTAATCGTAAATCATAACTGGCTGATCAAAGCCTAATTTAGGCTCGATGCAATGCGTCATGAGGAGATCCAGCCAATCGTCCAAGCTGAGTTCTGCTTGGACCTGAGCTTCTAAGTGCACACCTTGTTCCGCTGCGCACAGAGAGAGCTGTTGCAAAGATGTCTGCAAGGGATCAACACCCAGATACTCTAAAAACAATGCCTGATAGGTAAAACGATCCGTTTTAGACGAACCCAACACCACAGCCAAAAGTGCTTCCATCTCGTCCATCAAAGCATGGTGATCAAACCCGGGACGATACCACTCTAGCATCGTGAATTCGGGATTGTGTAAACGACCCTCTTCGGCATTGCGAAATGCTTTACAAATTTGATAGATCGGACCACTGCCTGCAGCCAATAAACGCTTCATGGCAAATTCAGGCGAACTTTGCAGATAAAACATTCGACCCGCCTCTGCGGCTAATGATGAATATAGGGCGGGAATGGGCTGAATAAAGGGATCTAATGACGCGGTACGACACATTAAAGGCGTTTCAACTTCGAAAACCTCTCGCTCACTGAAAAAATCGCGGATTTTTCTTAAAAGATCGGCCCGGTGTTTGAGTTCTGCGATCTCAGCATTGGGCCGCCACGGTTTATTCTTTTGCTCTAGAGACATACTGGCCTGTCCGAGTATCCACCTTAATGTACTCATCTGTTTGAATAAATAAGGGAACCCGTACGATCGCCCCTGTTTCTAACGTGGCTGGTTTTCCACCACCGCCTGAAGTATCTCCTTTCAAACCTGGATCGGTTTCGACAATCTTAAGAACCACAAAGTTGGGGGGCGTTACAATCAAAGGGGTATCATTCCAAAGAGTTATGATACAGACATCTTGCTCTCTTAACCAAAGTCGGCTGTCTCCAACGACAGCTTTGTCGATTTCATATTGTTCATACGTTGCAACCACCATGAAATGCCAACGTTCTCCATCGTTATATAAATATTGCATTTCTTTGTCAGTGACATCCGCAGCTTGCAGGCTTTCACCCGACTTCATGGTTCGTTCAATGATTCGGCTAGTTTTCAAATTCCGTAATTTAACTCGATTAAATGCTTGTCCTTTACCCGGTTTCACAAATTCATTTTCTAAAATAACATACGGATCGTTATCCAAAATAACCTTAAGGCCGCTTTTAAATTCATTGGTACTGTAGGACGCCATTTCATCCCCTTATGACTGACTAAATTACCGGTTAGGTGAATATGCAATTCACACGAAGTTCTCGATAATACCGCATAAAATAAGACAAAACAATGCCTTATGACATCGTCTATACTTCTTATATGGAGTTAACCATCGGACCCTTGGGCTTTAGCATCCCAACACAGACCCTCTCATCCTGTCCAGAGGTCAATCTATCGCCCCTGGAAGTCTCCCGTTGGTGTAAAGATTTGCCCGTCGCAGATATCGGCCTAACAACGAAAAAGCTATTTCACGTCTTAAGTGATTGTAATAAGGTCGCCTTGGAACCCAATGACCGCTTCCAGATTTTGGAGCTTTTCTCCACCCCCCTACACATCATTTTTCGATCGTTACATAAACACTACACGCATCAAACCAAAAGACTCACGAAACATCAATTAATCATTGCCAATCTTGCTCAAACATTACAAATCGAAATGTCCAATGGATATAAACTGGTTGTTGAACAAATAATGCAAAAGTCTTCAACAGAAATAAAAAAAACACTTCTTCCGATTGCTTTACAGAGAATCGTTCATCATATAAATCAAATTATTTTTCATAATTACCAACTGTACTCTGCACTACCAAAAGGTACGTGGAAAGAGTTGCACTTAGCTTACAAATTGGCTGAAGCAAACCAAACCAACAGCATCCTGGATAATGACTACAAGCGTACTCTCTTATTTTCAATTTCCAAACCCTATTATTGGAACCAAAGTGAACAGATTGCATTTTATAAAGCGACTGAAACGTGGGCAGATTTAATTTCTTTATTACCTAACGTTCCTGAAAACAGTGAATCGAGCATTTACGTCATTAATTTGGAACAAGATAATTCACCCATACTCATGACACCCGAATCAAAAAACATTTCTGCCTCATACAAAGTCATGGATGTTAACCCGGTTATTAGTCGAGTTAAAAGCCTAATAGAAATAATAGAACCTAATGAATTAAAAGCGAAAATTGCCCATATCCATGAAGCTGAATATGGTGTGTCCCTCCCACAATTAAAAGGTCTTTTGAGTGAGTGGAGCTCAAAAATTAAACGTGTACATGAAAGAGATCCATCGTCTGAAAGTGTCAGGATCTGCGTGGGTTTAAGATCAACACACTATCACTTGAACGAACAAAAAGAATTTCGAACCGGAGACAGTGAAGAACCTACCAATAACTCATTATTAGCGCTGCCAACATTAACCGTTCAAGAAGATGAGACGGATATATCCGAAAGTTCATCGCCAATTAACACCCCGCAAGAATCCGAAGCGTTCACGAATTACCCTCTGTATGCTTGCACGGTTACTAACAAAACATCTTTTGGATATGGTTTGCTATGGCCGGATAATACCTACCCTCCAATACAAGGAGGAGAATTAATTGGTTTGCAACACCAAAAAGAAGACACCTCGACATGGGAGATTTGTAAAATTAGATGGTTACAGCACAGTACTGAAAATGAATTTAGAATTGGGGTAGAAATCTTGACCAAATCCGCTATCCCTTCTGCTATCCAATTAGTCGAAGAAGGAAAGGCTGCGGGGATTAATTTACGGTGTTTACTCTTAGAGTCGAGCTTAATCGTTCCCACGCTTCCCTTTAAATCCGGCAATAGAGTTTACGTCACACCAGAGCATGAAACAACTAAGGATTTCGAACTAACCGAGCTTCTCGATGCAACCGGGAGCTATAAACAATTTGGGTTTACGATCCGTCGTTCCTCTGCAGAGAAGGGGGCAGCACTTGTATCTAAAGCTGAACAAACTCCCGCTGCCGAATTAAACCCATCCGAGACTCAGAGCAATGACGACGGTTTTGACTCCGTGTGGTCCCACCTTTAACCAACGGGTAAATGATCTCTTAAAGCGCGAATAGTGGCTTTATAATCCGGTGTTCCGTAAATAGCTGTGCCCGCAACAAAAGTATCCGCACCTGCTTCGGCAATCGCCCTAATATTAGCCTGATTGATCCCACCATCCACTTCTGTTCGAATTGATTTTCCACTGTGATCAATTAACTCACGTACTTGTTTTATTTTTTCTAACACAACTGGAATAAACTGTTGCCCACCAAACCCTGGATTCACAGACATTAATAAAATCAGATCCAGTTTGTCTAATACATACGGCAGTACATCGAGGGAAGTGGCTGGGTTAATCGCCAATCCAACCCGACAACCCTGCTCACGGATTAATTGCAGACTGCGATCTACATGTTCGCTCGCCTCGGGATGAATGCTAATGCTGCTCGCCCCCGCTTTGGCAAATTGCACGATTAATGCATCCACCGGTTTTACCATCAGGTGAACATCGATAGGCGCTTTAATACCATATTGACGCAGGGCCTGACATACTTGTGGACCAAAGGTTAAATTCGGAACATAGTGGTTATCCATCACATCGAGATGGATCCAGTCTGCGCCGGCTGTTAAAACTGCTTCCGCTTCTTCGCCCAAACGCGATAAATCTGCTGCTAAAACCGAAGGCGCTATTACAAATGGCTGCATCATTTATTTTATTTAAACCAATATCCGATTGTTAAAAGATGTAAATTGATCCCATGATTACTAGGGCCAATATACGCATTGGAAAAATGGATGACTTTGTAACCTACATCATATTCACGGTTTTCACCAAAACGCACGCCCAGTCCAAATCTATCTTCAAACTGAAAGTGTATTCCTAAGTCTCGTCCTCCAATTTCCTTTCGGCTTAACCAAGACAATCCTATACCAAGTTCCACATAGGGCCAACCTAACACACTTTCCTTTGCCCGTTCAAATCGAAAAACGCCTGCTAATGCGACGGCTTCCAGTCGATTGTGACTTCCCGGTAGAGAACCTCGTTTGCCTCTCATTTGATAAAAACTGCCTTCCCAATAAGCACCAATGGGCCAATCGGACTCTGCTCGCCACTGCTGATTAAATTCCTGCTGGAAACCCAGGCGTATGGGGATAATCTCCGCTGCCCCATATCCTGAGGCGAAAGAAATACCTGCTCTAGCCCAAGCAAGGTTGCAAAAAGAAAGAGAAAAGACCCATAATATTCCCAAAATCAGTGGATTCAGTCTATGTCTTTTTACCATGCTGTTCATTTCCCTGTTTATATGCCTCTTCCCTTTTAAATCGATAGCGACAAGGCATTCAACTTATGTTAACATCCTTGTTAGCTCGATTTCAGAGCCAGAAGAATAGTTTCAGCAAATCAACTTACAATAGGAGCGTGCCGTCCATGTCAAGAAAAAACGATAAGAGAAACCGTCTTGTTGAAGCCGCCAATGATCTGATTTATCAACAAACGTTCAACTCTACAACCCTGGCTGATATTGCTACAAAAGCAGAAGTTCCTCTGGGAAACGTATACTATTATTTTAAGACCAAAGATGACATTTTGAAAGCCGTAGTACTTAAGAGATCGGCTGTACTCCAAGAATTGTTTACCACCTGGGATCAGCAGTTTGCACAAGCCAAAGACCGTCTGCGCGCCTTTATCCGCCACAGCATCGAATCTGCCGATACAACCGCAAGATTTGGCTGCGAAATGGGAAGCCTTTGCCAAGAACTGGGTAAATATTCAGGCGAATTATCTCACCTAGCCGCTGAATTAATGCACAAAACACTTAACTGGGTTGAAAGCCAATTTAAAGCGCTTGGGAAAAATGAAGAAACTGCTTCAACGCTGGCAAAATACTTGATCTCCAGTATGCAAGGGGTTTCCTTACTCACCCTAACCTTTAAAGATCCAAGCCTCATCCAACGACAAAGCAAAAACCTAGAAAACTGGTTGGAAGCAGCGTAAGCCACACCTCTCTGGATACCCCGATGTTTTTACAACAGCGGGGTATTCATTAACGAAATCCTCTAGCCTCCCGAACAATATTGTAAGCAGCCGTAATTTGTTGCGTTTTTTCTTTCGCTAAGTTAATCATGCCCTCCGGCAATCCTCGCGATACCAATTTATCCGGATGATGCTGGCTCATCAAACGACGATAGGCCTTCTTAATTTCAGCCGGTGTGGCAGAACTCGACACCCCTAATACTGCATACGCATCTTGCAAGGAAACCGTTTGCCGCGTTGCATGCGCTTGTTGTTGGCCATAGGTTCTTTGTCGTTCCCACGATTGTCCGTAACTCTGATTTGCTTGTTGATTAAATTGGCCAGTAAACCACTCCGAAAAAGCTCGACTCGCCCATTGCCTGGCCCATAATTGTTCAAATTCTTGTGGGTTAAACTGCAATTTATCGCAAATCAATAACAAGATCCGTTTTTTCTCTGAACTTAATTCTCCATCTGCCAAAGCGGTTTCTAGTTGGATCTCCAGAAAAAATCTCAATAAATCTGGATATTGGCGACATTCGTGCATTAAATTCGATAACACTTGATCTAAATTAAATTCTGAACTTTTACCAAAGGTAAAAAGCTGCATCGCTTCTCGTTTTAAATCCTCATTCAATGCAAGACGCGCCATGATCTGCTCGGCAACCCGAATTTCATGTTCACTGATCCGACCATCTGCTTTAGCCAAATGCCCCATCACTGAAAAAGTCGCTTTAAAGAAGGCTTGCTGAACAGCAAGCGAACGAGAACGTGGAATATGATATAAATGTAAACGAATCCCTTTGTCGAATACACTCCCAATCCAATACCCAATAAGAGCACCAAAGATGCCAAATACCCTCAAACCCAGCAGAGCGCCAATCAACCTGCCCCAAATCATCATTAAATTCTAGTACTCCTCATATCGCTCATGTCGCCTGTTAAATAAGTGCCCATACTAATACTAATGGCTCGCTCCCTAACCACTGCTAGCAGCGGTTAAGGGCGTGAAAACCATTCTTTTATTCTAAGATTAACTTTAAGATTTTTCGATCGGGTAATGAGCAACGTCTACCCATTCTTTAATGCCACCGGGATATTCCAATACGTATAGGTACCCTTCTTTGACCAATTTTTCCGCTAATTTCTGACCTAATGGACACTCATATGCTCCACAATAGGTGATAACGAGATCGTTTTTATTTGGGACTAATTTGCCCAGCTCTTCAGCGGAAAATTCATGAAAAGCAGCCTTTGCACCCGAGATACGACGACCATCATCCCATTTAGTTGTACCACGCGCATCTAATAAAACAAACGTTGCTTTTGCATCGATTAAATTTTTCAGGGCCTTGGCATCTATATGACCAAATGTCGCCGTTTTAACCGACTGCTCACTTTGGCGACAGACACCTGCATCTTTTGCGGCATGCACAACCGTCATGCTGAACATTGATACTAAGATACCTAACATCAATAGAAAGTTCGTTTTCTTCATCACTGTGCTCCTGCCAAAATATTAAGATTTCCAGTGATTACTGTACTACAGTTCTATTGTCTTTTAAATATCACACAAGTGATAGCGCAACAGCACTAAAACAAGAGCAAGCTTCTTATTAAGTAAACAGTTAAATATCGTCATCCTAGCGAAAGGGGATGACGAAACCATACCGATTTTATGAACTTATTCTTTTGTACTAAGATTACTCTTTGTTCATAGGACCTGGTGCAGCAAAAGCTGCTGCTCGATTAGGAGCAGAATCTACAGATTGCTTTCCTTTCGCCACATACGCTCGCCAAGCGGTCTGCAAGCAACGTGCTGCCGGTTCTAGATAGAATTTTTGAAAATTCTCTTCTGTAGTATCTTCATTTGGACGCCAAACTGTATCATTTTGGTGCGTGGATTCATAAACCATGACAATTGACATCGAACTCAAAAGTTCCGGCATTGGCCACCCATCGAGCTTATTCCTATCACAATCGGAGGCAAAATGCCCCTCCGACATATAGTTTTCCATCGCCGTTCGCATACATAAAGGCCCTGAAAAATTGATGACCATATATTTCATAATCTTCTGATAATGGGCATCCTCTAATTTTCCTTCCTGGTTAAGTGCTCCCAAAACATCTCGAATGATGAGCGGGAATAAACTTTTTTTACCCGTTCTTAGGTTTTCTGCAATCACTGGGTTTACTCTTAATTTAATTGCATCGAGCATTGGCTGCTTTAGAAAACCATTTTTGAGCATGTTATCATAAACAGATTTCAGACCTTTTAATTCCGTATACAAAGAAAGCATTAACTTTCGGTAACCGACTAAAAAGGAGTTTCGCTTTTCATCGCACGCCAAAGGATTATTATTGATATCATTAACACTAGAAACCCCAGTGGTTACAGTATACTCAAAGCCTACTTCTGCCAATAATCCCAAAGGAGCTTCTAATTCAAGAGGATTATGCGCTGACTTAACATCATCGAGATCGGAATACATCCCTCGCGCTATCACCGGGGATAATGTTCGGACAATATCTGAAGCGGAGACCAAACTGGAATTTTTATCGCTCAATTCTTGTCTTGCAATTTCAAACAATTCGAGTTGAACTGCTTTGTCTGGCACAGTAGAGGCTTCGATTTCGGCTTTAACCGAGTAAAAGTCTATTAATTGGATGTTTAATTCTGCACAAATTCTTTTAAGGTATGTCTGATGTTCAGGAGTAAAATCACGAAAGTTACTCACAAGATGTAGGGTATCTTTGGGAAATTTTCTGCGATGCTCTCGCAAGCGACAAACATTGATGTGATGGCCCAAAGGGTGGCTGCCGGGTTTTGCGAACCAAATCTTCACATGTTGATCGCTTCTCATTTTTGTCATTGCATATCCCCTTTGTTTTTTTAAAAACCAGTATAATAACTTATTTAATTTGCCACAGCAAGTGGGAATTGGATTGAGACGAAATTGGAAAACTTCAGTAGATATCAGCGATGTTCTTTGCTAACCAACAAGAAAGGTAAGGATAATCAAATGACACTGGCGATTAGAAAAATTTCGTATGTCCAACGGAGGTAAAACAAAAAGCCAGCACAACACCCACTGCAATCCCTATCAGGGCGACCAGAACCAGCAATTTTAAGAGAGAAAACCCCCATCCACTAAATTGCATATACACCTCAAACCAGTGTTGTTAGACACTACTAGTTTAGTTCAAAAATCCGCATTGATACCAAGGTGATGCTACACTCTTACAACCCTATTTACTGATCCGCGCATGAGAAAATCCCAGGCACGATGGTTGATGAAGTTAATTTTATTACAAAAGAACGAGTGCTCCCAAAACGCATAAATTTTGTTATGATGACAGTCAACCTGTTGTCGTCACAATCTCTTTAATTGGAAGATGGAAAGTAGCCTGATGCAAAAAACATTCTCATTCCAGTTTGACAAACTATACGCCCCACTAAAAGATCACTTTTATGTGAATGTTCCGTTTCCATTACCACCATCCATGATTGATAACGCCATGCAAGCTTTTTTCAAATTTTTAGCAGAACCTGAACTGACTAAATCGCACATCGATTTTAATATTGCCCCCTTACATCGAAGAGGCGATATTGGATTTAAACACCGCAACGCCAACGATCATCTCTATAATGACAACAAAGATTTTTTTCATTTTCATCCTGATATTTTCCAAAAATATCCAGACTTTTTGGCACGTCACCCCGTTGTCCAAGATTTTTGCCTCAAGGCCAAACCCATTTGGGATCTGGCCTATCAAACTGTCTACGAAATTCTTCTGGCTTTTGAACCGAATTTTCCCAAGACTTGCGAAAAAATTTTCGCCACTGAATCTGTTCACTTGATTCTGAGATTTCTAAAATACGATTGGGACCACTCTGGAAAATACTTAGCCAAACCCCACTATGATGCAGGATCATTTACCCTTGCTATCGCGGAAAGCGGTCCTGGATTGCGTATTGGCAGCGGCCCTGAAAACCTAAAATTAGTGCAACATCAGCCCCAAAATGCCGTCTTTATGCTATCTAGTAATTTCCAAAAGGTCATTCAAACAGACGAACTAGCAGCCGCTTGGCACGATGTGATCCAATTGGATGAGACATTCATTGGCAAACCCTATGCCAGATGGGCCCTAGTCACTTTTATTGAAGCCCACGGCGTGGAAGCCATGCCGCGGTCGGTGACTCATCAATGGTTTACTGAATCCACAGCCGATGAGTAAATCACGCTAGGCATTCAATTCCGCCAGTTGCTCCGGCGTTCCGATATTATGCCAGAGGCCCTGATAATATTCCCCACTCAACATCCAATCCCGAATTGCCCTTTTAAATAGCAACGACAAGGGAAAGGCACCCCTAGGACACTCTGTAAACATTTCCGGGTGATAAACTCCAATGCCAGCGAAATTCAACAATGGGCCACCACTTTCCTGCAACCAACCATCCACCAAAGCAAAATCTCCTAAAGGATGATACGGTGGATTATCCACCATCACCAAATGCCCCAGACCTCTTGGATTTTTTGGGCATTTTTCCAAGGGATAATCGGTTAAGACATCACCACTGATGACGATAAAAGGATCAGGTCCCAACAAAGGCAATGCTTTGTAAACTCCGCCCCCGGTTTCTAAAATCGGATCTTCATAGGAGTACTGTATCGCCAATTCATACTGAGCACCATTCCCCAAGGCTTCTTCGATTTTATGCCCCAAATGTCCCACATTAATCACCACTTCTGTAATACCAGCCCGAACCAGTGATTTTAAATGATGTGCAATAAGGGAACGACCTTTCACTGTGAGCAAAGGTTTGGGCAGTGAATCGGTCAAGGGCTGCATCCGCTTCCCGCGACCAGCAGCTAAAATCATGGCTCGCATTTAAGTGGTTTCCATTTCGATCGTTTCTAAGAAAGATTGTAAAGGCTGTAATTCTCCGTACCGTTGACAGGTTTCTAGAATGTAACTCAAGACACGAGGAATATCTTTGAGATAGCCAGATTTATTATCGCGAAAATGTAAGCGAGAAAAAATCCCCAAATTTTTTAAATGCCGTTGCAACCCTGTCCAATCAAACCATTGTAAAAATTCATTCCGACTGGATCGGTTATCGATAATCCCGATGGTTTGCGCCTGTCTTTGAAAACTCGCCACCCAATCTACCACACGTTCCCTGGGCCATGTGATATAGCAATCCTGCAAGAGTGAAACCAAATCATAGGTAACTGGGCCAATAATCGCATCTTGGAAATCTAAGATCCCAGGGTTATTGTCCTCCAATATCATCAAATTTCTGGAATGATAATCACGGTGAACCAATACTTGCGGTTGACGCTCGATCACCTGATAAATCCGTTCATAGACCGGATTGAGTTCTTCAGCAATGGTTTGTGTCACGGTGATCGATTTATTTTTTCCAAGATACCATTCTTCAAAGATGCCCATTTGAAATTGTAAGAAGGGACGATCAAATTTAGGCAAATCGCTCCGACAAGAATGTAGAACAAACAGCGCTTTAAAAGCATCCTGATATAATGCATCTGCAGTCGCCTCGTTCAATTCATTCAAGTACAAACGATCCCCCAAATCCGAGAGGAGTAAAAACCCTTGTTCCAAATCACGCGCCACAATTTTGGGTACCGTCAAACCTTGGCTTGTCAAAAGCTCTGCAATGGCCACAAAGTGTTCAGTCGATTCCGGAGGAGGTGCATCCATCACAATATACTGATCCCCTCCCACGTAAACGCGACGGTAAGATCTGAAACTTGCATCACCCGCTAAAGGAACACACTGATATTCAGTCGTTTTTAACGTGTTATTTAACCAGTGTATTAAGCGTTGATCTCGATTCATGTTAGTTTTCTCACGTATCATAAATATTTGCAGTTTCCCTAAAAAATATGCGATGGTTCCTTACCATGAGCATTTCAAAACTGCCAAAGTGCACCCAATTAATATTGAACGGTTTTATCCTGTTTGTCACGAGTCTAAACAGCATCTTTACCCCTGCCTATGCTGCAACGCCTGAAACCCAATCCTATTTTTATGACGATTGGGTGCCAATGAATGAAGGGCATCCCTTGTGTCATGGTTACTACTCACAGTTGCCACTTCCTTTTCCAAATCAATCCCCCACCGCACTGACAGCCGAGCCCACAACCATTACAGCTGATCAAGGATTATTTACCCGTGAGGGGGATTCTACCCTCACCGGAAACGTACACCTGATCCAAGGCAACCGCCAAGTTTTTGCTGACAAGACAAACATCCATCGAGATGCAAAGAAAGCTCAGCCCATCGATGTTATCCAAGCAGAAGGACATTTTAAATTAACAGAGCCAGACTTACGCGTGGATGGTTCAAAAGGGATTGTGAACACAGAAACCGCCACAGACATCATCGAAAATGCCCACTTCCGTTTGTATGATCGACACGCCAGGGGAACTGCAGACAGTATTACCATTCAAAACCGAACCAAAATGACTCTGAAAAATGCTACCTATACAACCTGTAATCCCTCTCGAGATACTTGGACGTTAAAATCTAATCATGTCGTCTTGAATAAAACAACAGGGCGCGGACGAGCACGTCATTCCCGACTTTATGTCTATGGAATGCCTATATTTTATTGGCCGTATGTGGACTTTCCCATCGATGATCGCCGCCAAACGGGTTTTCTATTCCCAAACTTTGGCAGCAGTAATCGCTCTGGGCTCGAACTTGGCACCCCCTTTTATTGGAACCTTGCACCCAACTACGATGCCACTCTAACCCCTCGGCTGATGAGCAAACGAGGATTAGAAATGCAAGGGGAATTTCGATATCTGACTGTTCACAATCATGGCGAACTCGCTGGGAGTTTTCTTCCGAATGATAAGGCGTATGAAAAATTTCGAGCGGATAAAAAGCTCAATCATCCTTATATTAAAAACCCCCTAGATCCCCGATTAACTGCATTAGATAAAGGAAATAATCGCAGCGCATTTCGCATTAATCATGGCACCAGTTTTAATCAACATTGGGGGACAACGGTTCAATATCAAACCGTTCACGATGATAATTACTTTATGGATTTCGGAACCAACCTTGGTCTGGCCAGTACTACACAGTTGTTGCAACAAGGCGATCTTTATTTTCACAGTAACCATTGGAACATGCAAACTCGTTTACAACAGTACCAAACACTTCACCCCTTCGACGGTCCTAGAACTCAGGACGTCTACCGCAGATTACCGCAAATTGCCCTTCAAGGATCCTATTTCGATCTTCCATTAGGCCTCGCTTTTACAACCAATGGCGATCTGACACGATTTCACCATGCGCGTAATCCTTATACCGGACGATCTTTTACGACGGGAGACCGGTTTCAGATCCGACCGGGTATTGCTTTGCCAATCATTGCACCAGGTTGGTTTATTAAACCCAGGTTTCAATATGATGTTTTATCCTATTCTCTGGCAGTTGGCCCATCAGATGTACGATATCTTCGTTCGAATCCCTGCCGCGCTATCCCAATGGTTGATCTGGATTCCGGTCTCATTTTTGAGCGTTCTCTGGCACTCAAAGAAACACCTTACATTCAAACCTTAGAACCCAGAGCCTATTATCTCTATGTTCCTTATCGAGATCAAACCAGGCTGCCGAATTTTGATACCAGTAATCCCGGATTTGATTACAATCAACTCTTTTGGGATAACCGTTTTACCGGCCTTGATAGATTGGGTGATGCTAACCAAGTTACCCTGGCATTAACCAGTCGATTTATCGCAGAAGTAACTGGGCTAGAAAAATTGAGTTTAACGGCAGGACAAATTCATTATTTCCATGAAGCAACGGTCACCAGTTGCAATCCTAAAACCAACCGGCTGTGTGTACAGCGAGAATTACCCAACGGACAACACCACCACTCTTCTTTCGTTGGTTTAGCTCGTTACGCTATCCAAGAAGCGTGGATCGCAAGAGCAAACCTAGAATGGAATCCCTACTCAAAAAACATGGACAAGAAAGCACTGAGCATTCAGTATCACCCAGAAGATCGATTTGTGATCAATCTCGGTTATCAATTTTTGCGAAAAAATCCCGCCAAAAACGATCCTATCACGGGTCTGCCAGAAAGATTAGATCAAACAGATGCATCGATGGCTTACCCTGTGAATGAAAAATGGCGTGTCTTGGGCCGCTGGTATTATGATTTGCATAATCGCCGAACCAATGACGTTTCTTTTGGCGTTGAACAACAAGGGTGTTGTACCGCAGTCCGTCTCTTGGTTTCAAACTTTTTACTGCCTTATGACGATCATCAAATTGGGGCTCCTAAGCGTCATGCCAAAGCGATTTTCTTACAATTCATTTTTAAAGGCTTTACCAGTGTCGGAAACAGCGCTATCGACTCGACATTGAAACGCTCCATCCCAGATTATCAGTGGCATGAAGAAAGAGATTAAGGTAATATGATGACCTTTGCGGCCTTACTGATCCAGTAGATCCGCACCCCCTTTTTTGATGAAAAGGGGCAATGCACTTAAATTATTAGTTATTGGACTTATTTTATGAAGTTAGTTCGAACCTTCTTAATGATCTGGACCAGCATAAGCTTCGCTCTCGTTGCCAGTCCGTTACATGCTGCGTCTCAGCAAAAGCTTCCTGTTCTGGATCGCATGGTTGCTTCCGTGAATGATGAAGCCATTACAGAATCAGAATTAAATCAGCAAACTCAATTATTATTGGTCAGCTTACGTCAAGCAGATGCCAATTTACCCCCTTTGCCAGAACTGAGAAAACAATTGCTGGATAAAATCATTTTAGAAAAACTGCAGTTACAACTGGCAAAAGAACAGGGGATTGAAGAACCCAGCGAAAGTATGGTGGACCAAACCATAGAAGATATCGCCAGCAGAGATCAATTGACTGTACATCAATTACAACAATTTTTAGAAGAGCAAGGCATTTCCTATGAACAGTTTCGCCGAAACAAAAAAAATGAAATCATCATTTCACAAGTGCAAATGAGAGAAATTGGGCAAAATGTTTCTATCTCAGACAAAGAACTGCAGTATTTCCTCCAGTCTCCCGCAGGACAAGATCAATCAGATACCGAATACCATCTCAGCCATATTTTAATCCCTTTACCCGAAGACCCAACCAAAACAGAAATCGATAAAACCAAAGAAAAATCTATGGCATTGGTTAAAGAGTTAAAAAATGGCGCAGACTTTACCAAAATGGCCATTGCTAAGTCTGCTGGACAACAAGCCTTAAACGGCGGAGATTTAGGCTGGCGAACCATGGCATCTATTCCTTCTTCTTTTGTTAAGTATGTCGCCGCGCTACACGTGGGAGAGATCTATGGCCCCATTCAAGACAGCAGCGGATTTCATATCATCAAACTTCTAGATAAACGCGCCCCAGATCAGCATACTCCCGGAAATGCAAATGCTAAAGCCACAGAATTGTTGTATCAAAGAAAATACGAAGAAATGTTGATTCCATGGTTAAGAAATTTACGTGCCAACGCTGAAGTTGAAATCTTCCTCAATGAGTCTTAGAACTTTTCTTAGACCTCGTAAACGTTTTGGCCAGAATTTTTTACGCGATCCTTTAGTCATAGAGAAGATCATCAAGGCCGTTAGGCCCCAATCAGAAGATCGTGTCGTCGAAATTGGGCCTGGCTTGGGAGCCCTCACTCATTCATTAGTCGATCATCTAAATAAACTCGATGTTGTTGAAATCGACCGAGATCTCGCCCACGAACTCCAAACGATTTTTCAGGACAGAAAAGAATTAACCATTCATGTGCAAGATGCATTAACTTTTAAGCTGTCAACATTAAACACTCGAGATAATAATCCCCAGAAAATTAGAGTCATTGGAAACTTGCCCTATAATATTTCCACTCCATTAATTTTTCATTTATTAGAAGAAGCACATCTCATTCAAGATATGTACTTTATGCTACAAAAAGAAGTGGTTGAAAGACTCTCTGCAAAACCTCAGTGCAAAGACTATGGCAGGTTAACAGTAATGGTACAATATTTTTGTGAAGTCACTCCTTTATTTATGGTAGAGCCGACCGCCTTTTATCCCATTCCCAAAGTGCATTCTCAACTGGTTGCTTTGATCCCACACCAAAAGCTGCCCTCGCCGGCATTGGATCTCTCGATATTACAAGCCATCACAAAAACCGCGTTTTCGCAACGCAGAAAAACCTTAAGCAATGCCTTAAAACCCTATCTAACTGCCAGAGACTTTACCGCCTTGGATCTCAATCCCAGTTTGCGACCCGAAGCGCTGTCTGTTGCAGACTTTGTTCAGATCAGCAATTATATTGTGACACACCCCAAACAGTTAACGTGAGTCTGCCACATGAGCACATACGCAATTGGTGATATTCAAGGTTGTTTTTCTCCTTTCATGCGTCTTTTGGAAAAAATTCAGTTTGATCCAAACGAAGACGTACTCTGGTTAACCGGTGATCTGGTGAATCGTGGCACAGAATCTTTAGAAACGCTACGCTTCTTAATGTCATTAAAAAACCGAGCCATCGCTGTCTTAGGAAACCACGACTTAACTTTACTGGCTGTCGCCTATGAAGCAACCCCTTATGATCCTCGCCACCATACTTTTAAAGACATTCTCACTGCCGATGACAAACCTCAACTCATCACTTGGCTGAGACATCGTCCTTTCCTACACCATGATCCAATATTAGGATACACCTTAGTCCACGCCGGACTTCACCCCCACTGGGATCTCAGCCTGGCCTTGTCCCTTGCCCAAGAGGCAGAAGCAATACTGCAAGGGAATGCAGTGGCCGAATTTCTCCCACATTTATATGGGAATGAACCCAGCCGGTGGGACCCCAAGCTCAGCGGTTATGACCGGATCCGATTTATCATCAATTGTTTTACCCGACTCCGATTTTGTAGCCCAGAGGGCCAATTAGAACTCACTGTCAAAGAAGCCACTCACCTAGCCCCCCCAGGCTACCTACCCTGGTTCTCCATTCCAGAACGAGCCAACCGTCATTTAAACATCCTGTTTGGGCACTGGGCTTCCTTGCAAGGAAAATGCCCGGTACAAAATGTTTTTGCCTTAGATACAGGCTGCGTCTGGGGGAATTGCTTAACCGCCATGCGCTTAGAAGATCAGCAACGTTTCACGAGTCCTTGCTAGCGAAATTTCTTCCTTGCCAAGACTTTTTTAGTTAACTCGCCATTTACAGGTATCGGATTTTTACCTAGAAACCTTGGAAAAATTTCTGACTCTTTCCTATCCTTTAACATATCAAACCTTTTTTGCAGGAGATTTTAGCCCATGAGTAAAAAAATGACGTTAATGTTAGTGACCTTAGGCATCGCCTTTGCAAGCTCTGCCCCCTTTGCTGATGAAGCAACCTCTACCCCTCCAGGTGGATCAGCACCAGCAACCACTGGGTCAACACCACCCATGACGGAATCAACCCCCCCAACTGGGGCCGCTGGTGGAGGCATGCACAAAGAAGAACAGCAAATGAATCGAGATCAACGCGGTGCGAATCGAGATCGCCGCGACATGAACCAAGATCGGCGTAAAATGATGGAAGAACGTGAAAAAATGAGAAAAGAAATGGAAAAACGCCGAATGGAACGCAGAGAACAAGAACGTAAAGAACGCGAAATGCATGGCGGTAAACCAGGGAATGAGCAAGGCAAATCCATGGGTGGCGAAGCCAACAAAGGTCCTGAAGCATCCGCTGGCGGAAGTGCTATGCAATCAACTCCACCTGCAGCAACAACAGCACCATCGACAATGACAACCCCTACAACACAACCTGCTACAGGCGCAGCTGGTCCCCAGCAATAGACGTATTGCGCTTGCAAGAGAGGTTTTAGTAAGAGCCTGAGGAACACCCATTGACCGTACCAACGATTCCGTTGGTATGGTCAATGGTCATTTTGCTGTAGGTACATCAGCTTTAAATACCGATAATAAGTTCCTTCCGCATTCGACACTGCTAGCAAGAACCCTTCTTTACCATCTAGAAAACCCAATCGAAGAAAATATCCCCGCACAAAAGCCCATAGGCCATGGGTAACGGCTTTCAATAGCCCTCCCTTCTTACCCTGACTGTGCTTTTGCTCTGCACTCCAACTCGAATAATCGTTCATTTTTTTCAAAACAACTTGTAAGTTTGGAAATGCCAAATGATGGATTTTTCCTTTCATTCGCCCAATCCGACCCTGGATCTCGATCCGTTCGTGAACCAACAATGAAACAAATTTCCCCTTCGTGCGCCGAAACAAAACAGCTTGGCGATCATTCCACCAATCTCCAAACCGGATTTTTCTGCCGCAATATTCAGAGCAAAAAGAAATTTCAAAGGCATCATCGTCTGTATTTGGCAGCACGGCTAAAATTTCTTGTTTCAAAGCTGGAGTGACTCGTTCATCCGCATCGATCGACAGTACCCATTCTCCCGTTGCCAACTCTAAGGCGCGTTGCTTCTGGGCACCATATCCTGGCCAATCTGTCACCACCACTTTATCGGTGTAAGCTCGGCAGATTTCAACCGTTCTATCCGTGCTACCAGAATCCACAACAATTATTTCACTGGCCCAGTCCACAGATTTTAGGCAGTCTTCGATGCGCTGTTCTTCATTTTTAGTAATTACAATAACACTAATAAAAGACATATTCGTTACGAAATTCAGGTAATAAAGAGTGTTGCAGTATACTGGCTTTTATTTATGCTATACAACTACTTCAAGTTCGGTATAAACTTTAGTTGACGTAACGATAATATCCGAGGTCCAATGCTGTTTTATAACCTTTTTCGCCAAAACAAGGAGAGTTCCCGTATGTCGCAGAAGGCCATCGGACTGGGTCTTTTATGGATCATTAGCACGATCGCCAATGCTGATTATGTGTTCAACATGACTCCTGGGATCACACAAATCAGCCAAGGGATCCATCAACTGCACATGACTATTTTTTGGATTTGTGTGGTTATTGGGGCAGGTGTTTTCAGTGTCATGTTCTACGCCATCTTTTGGCACCGTAAGTCAAGAGGCGTCACTGCCGCCCATTTTCACGAAAATACGACCGTCGAAATTATTTGGACCTTGATCCCCTTTACGATTTTGATCTTAATGGCAGTCCCTGCAGCGCGATTGCTGATCAAAATGAACGACACAAAAACCGATTCCGATCTCTCGATCAAAATTACGGGACACCAATGGTACTGGGAATATGAATATTTAGGGGAAGGAGTTCGTTTGTTCAGTCGAATTTCTACCCCGCAGGATCAGATCCAAAATCGTGATATTAAGAACGAACATTACTTGCGAGAAGTGGACACCCCACTGGTCTTACCCGAAAAAAAGAAAATTCGATTTTTAACGACATCCAATGACGTGATCCATGCCTGGTGGATGCCTGCTTTGGGTGTCAAAAAAGATGCTATTCCAGGCTTTATCAACGAAGCCTGGGCTATCATTGAAAAAACGGGCATCTATCGCGGCCAATGCGCAGAATTATGTGGAGCACTCCACGGATTTATGCCAATCGTTATCGATGTTAAGCCAGAAGCTGAATATCAAGCGTGGCTGCAAAGCCAAAAAGCGATGAACCAACCTTAACCCTAGGAAAATTATCATGAGCAGTGTTGCCATCCATTCTGACCACGAAATGCAACATGGATTTCATGGCCCTGAGAAAGGCCTGATGCGCTGGGTCATGACAACCAACCATAAAGATATTGGTACTCTCTATTTATGGTTCAGTTTTATGATGTTCTTAGCGGGCGGCAGTATGGCCATGTGTATTCGGGCTGAACTCTTTAAGCCCGGCCTACAATTTTTTGAACCGGGCTTTTTCAATCAATTAACCACCATGCATGGACTGATTATGATCTTTGGTGCTGTCATGCCGGGATTTGTCGGTCTTGCCAATTGGATGATCCCAATAATGATTGGTGCTCCGGACATGGCGCTCCCGCGCATGAACAATTGGTCATTTTGGTTGTTACCCTTTGCGTTTACCATTTTGATGAGCACTCTTTTTATGAAAGGGCCCGCACCCGATTTCGGCTGGACCGCTTATGCCCCGCTCTCGACTACCTATGGGCCTAAAAGTACTGACTTTTTCATATTTTCTATCCATCTGATGGGGCTTTCTTCCATTATGGGTGCCATCAACATTATTGCCACCATTCTCAATTTACGAGCACCTGGGCTCACGATGATGAAGATGCCTATCTTTGTTTGGACTTGGTTAATTACAGCCTTTCTGCTGATTGCTGTCATGCCGGTCTTAGCAGGTGCCGTCACCATGATGTTAATGGATCGAAATTTTGGAACCAGTTTTTTTAATGCCGCGGGTGGTGGTGATCCCGTGATGTATCAACACATCTTTTGGTTTTTTGGCCATCCCGAAGTGTACATCATGATCTTACCGAGCTTTGGCATTATGTCCGAAATTATACCGACTTTTAGTCGAAAGCCCTTGTTTGGCTACACTTCGATGGTGTATGCCACCTCTTCTATTGCGCTCTTATCCTTCCTCGTTTGGGCGCATCATATGTTTACGACTGGGATCCCCGTCATCGGTGAAATTTATTTTATGCTTGCCACCATGCTTATCGCAGTCCCAACGGGCGTTAAAATTTTTAACTGGGTCGCCACCATGTTTCGAGGCGCTTTAAGTTTTGAAACCCCCATGTTATTTGCAACCAGCTTTGTGGTTTTATTCACCATTGGAGGGTTCTCTGGCCTGATGCTCGCGATGGTTCCGGCAGACTATCAATACCATGATACGTATTTTGTGGTGGCGCATTTCCATTATGTTTTAGTTCCGGGGGCCATCTTTGGGATCATTGCTGCGACTTATTATTGGCTGCCCAAGTGGACCGGCCATTATTACAGCGAGACTTTAGGTCGCATTCATTTTTGGTTGTCTGCCATTGCACTCAATGTTCTATTTTTCCCCATGCATTTTTTGGGGTTGGCGGGCATGCCAAGACGAATTCCCGACTATGCGCTAGAATTTGCCGACTTTAATAGAATCGCCAGTATCGGCGGCTTTGTGTTTGGCGCTTCTCAACTGTTATTTTTGTATATTGTGATCAAAGCCGTTCGCGGCGGCCCAAAAGCCCCGGATAAAGTCTGGGAAGGCGCCCATGGACTGGAGTGGACCTTAACCTCCCCTCCTCCCTATCACAGTTTTTCCACACCCCCTCAGGTTAATTGATGAAAAAACCACTGAGAAAAACGGTGACTGTTCTCGGCATTGCAGCACTCTTGATGTTTGGTTTCACCTTTGCGTTAATTCCACTGTACAACGTGTTTTGCCAAGTGACCGGGCTGAATGGAAAAATAGATGTGAACCATCCCATTCAATATTCGCGCTATCAGTCAAATGAAGCCAATCCTTCGCTACGACGAGTCACTGTCGAATTCGATACCAACCGCAACGAACAATTACCCTGCGAATTCACCCCAAACCACGTTGCCCTACAAGTTGTACCCGGTGAATTGACGCACACGTCTTATCATGTAAAAAACCTAACCAATAAGAAAATGATCGTCCAGGCCATTCCCAGCATTAGCCCTGGGACTGTCGCCAAACATTTTAAAAAACTGGAATGCTTTTGCTTTAATCAACAAACGCTAAAACCTGGGGAAGCACTCGACTTGCCGTTGAGATTTTGGTTAGATCCCGAGTTCCCAGAAAAAATTCATCGATTAACTTTATCGTATACTTTATTTGACGTGACTGATCGCATCAAGGAGAGCGGAACATGACCGAAAAATATCAACACTATTATGTTCCAGCCCACACCCATTGGCCCATTATTGGATCGGTTGGCCTCTTTATGCTCGTCATTGGCGGAGTCAACGTTCTGCACCAACACCCTTATGCTTGGGGAATCTTCTTTACTGGCGCTGTCATTCTGGCCTATATGATGTTTGGGTGGTTCAGATCGGTGATCATGGAAAGCGCCGAAGGATTATACAGCCCCCAACTGGATCGTTCTTTTCGTTGGGGCATGGTTTGGTTTATATTTTCTGAAATCATGTTTTTTGTGGCTTTTTTTGGCGCACTGTTTTATGCACGAACGCTTTCGGTTCCGTGGCTGGGAGGGTTAGGCGCCAAACCTTCTACCCATACGGTTCTGTGGGATCATTTTCAAGCCGTTTGGCCATTGTTAAAAAATCCGGATCCCGCGCTTTTTGTTGGCCCTAAAGAAGTCATGAGCGCTTGGGGCATTCCTTCTTTAAACACGCTCATTTTATTATCTTCTGGCGCGACCATTACTTGGGCACATCTTGCGCTCAAAAATAATCACCGCGGTCACTTAAAATTAGGGTTATTGGTCACGATTCTACTGGGTGTTTTATTTTTATCATTACAAGCTTATGAATATCATCATGCCTATACAGAATTGGGTCTCAAATTAAATTCTGGGATCTATGGTTCTACTTTCTTTATGCTCACCGGTTTCCATGGCGCGCATGTCACCATTGGAACCATCATGTTAACGGTTATTCTGCTGCGCTGCTTGCGCGGACACTTCACCCCAGAAAAACATTTTGGTTTCGAAGCTGCTGCTTGGTATTGGCATTTCGTGGATGTCGTGTGGTTGATGTTGTTTATTTTGGTGTATTGGTTGTAAGCTATTACTATAAACTTATTTATTTGACACTGCCGCTTTATGCTGCCTCTCTAACCGAGGATATCCACATTACAACCCTACAAAGCCAAAAAAATGGAAAAAAATATTGAAAAGCAAGAAGGTATCTCGTACTGCTCGCGGCGCTCGTTTCACTCGCTTCCTTGGCTCGCGACGAAGAGGGGCGCCTAAACTGCACAACTCCCACCTTAATATAACATTTAACTCACGCATCTGTACTCGTCATGACGCAACATCTTTAGCATGTTTTACCATTCCATTTCGTTCTCAAAATGTTAACCAGGCTTCCCCAAGCTTGCCTTTCGCTATTGTTTCGGCCTTTCTCGCCGAGCAGTATCTTCCTCTGCAGATCTAGTAATCGCTGTTGATCTACCGGATGATTTATACTGATGCAGAATTTCAAGACGTCTTTTACTATCATCATTTGCCGCCGCTGCAAGAGATGTAGAACAATTGGCAGGGAGTACAAATTTTGACATCATAGTAATATAAAAATCATCTGATAATGTTTTATGTACTTCCGTATCAGGATGCACATCATCCCAAAACATATATCTACTGCCACGTTGAAATTCAGTATGACGATTTTTCTCATCTGAACAAAACGATAATCTTATTTTGTCAACCGCAAATCCAAGTGCTATCGGATTCTTATATCCTTCTTCAAAAATGCGGTTAGCATCATAGTATACAAATTTACAGCTTGGGTATTCAGATTTTAACCTGTCTACTTGTTGAGACAATAAGTTATTAAAATAATCACATACATTCTTTACAGTATCTTGAATGCTCCTGCGTAGCTTTTGATAACGTGGAGTCAATGACAAATTTGGTAGATTTATCAAAACAAAATTACGATAACCCCTCTCAATTAAACTTCTTACATTTTCTATGCGTGCATACACAGCACTTTTAGCATGCCCTTCCTCTGGTATGGGCTGTAGGGTAATTAAATCATTAGCACCAGACCATTCGACAATCAAGGTGTCTTCTTTAGCTTTCGAAGTAGTTCTTTTCTCATTCTCATGTTGTAAAAATAGAATACGTTTTTTATCTAAATTAGATAAAATATAATTAGATAAAAAACATTCTTTAATGTCTCCTACAATGCTCCCTATAATGCTCCCTACAATGTTCTCACGATCATGATATCTGGCGGACGTTAACCCTCCTTCAGCATAGGTATACATTAGCTCATTATTCCAACTTGCTTGTACCTGTGTATCAAGTCTAATATAGGAAGGCATTCCGATACTGCTTGGGGGTGAAAATGGTACAGAACCGCCTTGCGACATTTCTGAGTCTCTTTTAGCTTGTGTACGCCCTGAAATAAGAGTTTCCGCTAAATAATCAATCCAGACTAGGCCATTTGTAAAACGACCAGTTAACGATTTTTGTTTTAGACCACTGGCAAATCTCATGGGTAAGACGTCTCCAATTATTCTGCGCTCTGCGGTTCCTCTATCAGAAAGACTATCTCCAAAGAAAACCATTCTGCTTATTTTTGGTTTCACTGCATCTTCCTGGAGATCGGGTTGTGATTGTTTCATTGAAATGCTTTCTGAAATACTCATAGTAAGTGCTCTAATTTTTTTAAGTAAATCAACTTTGCTGATGCTGCCATTAGGCATGCACAGTCCTTCAATGATTTCCTTGCCTTCCCGGATATTATCAGGATACTTTGCCATGAGCTTTTGAAGCTTATAACCATACTTTTCTAACCACCACGAAAGTTGCTTGCGAAACATCATAATATCTTCTGTCGGTAAAACCACCACCAGTTTTCTACTACTTGTTTTCTTAATGATATATTGCAATAAATGTTGGACAATCGTGTCATTTATTTTTAAAGACACAAGATAACTTGCTAGCCTAGAGGTTTTTATGCCTTGCTTCCAATTAAAGAAGGTTAGTAATATTCCCTGCAATTCAGTAGAGAAATGTTTAAGAGCTAATACGTTATTTTTGCTTAATTCTTCATCAAGTCCTATGGACTGTACTCGAAAATGTCTTTCACATTGAGCAATATCATCCTTACTATAACTCGAGCTCTTAAACTCTTCGGATTCAAAAAACGTTCTGTATACACTGCTACCTATTGGCCAGGTCTTAACACATTGTGGGACAGGTCTTTCTGCGCTATTAAATGCACGAATGATGTCATCTATACCATTAGCTGGTTCTGAATACCAACTGGATTCCGAGCCTATGCTCAAGAGGTATAGGGTACCTATCTGATAGTTACAGGTATTAATTAGGCTAGGGGAAGACACATAACTGGTAACATCTAAGTCTGTTAAATCTATTTCTCCACTTCGCCAACGAGAGTGAAATTGTAATTCATCTAGACTCCCTTTAGAGCCAGGGCTTTCAAACGTAACTGCACTAACATCAGGAAACTTAAGAGTATTACAACAATAGAAAACACTCAGTTCAGCAAGAAAGGCTCCTAATGAATACCCAGTAAAAGATAAAGTAGCACGATTGCTTCTAGCCATTTCTACCGCTTCTACTGTCAACTTATAAGCAAGATTATTATGTTTACTTAATTTATTACGGTAGATACCATACAAGTTCTGTAATAAGGATTTTAGGGTATTAGTCCCTCTATGAACAACCACTATTTGATTATCGGTTTTGTTGAGAAATATAACCCCGCAATACCCTGATTTCCCTACCAATGTTTTTTTGACTGTCCACCTTGAATCTGGATTTCCATCAATATCAATTAAGGAAGAACTTTTTTTAAGATCACTCCCTCTATATGTTTGCTTACTCATTAGGGCATAAACAAGATGACTCGGACGCTTATCTGATGTTAGTTTTGATTTTTCTTCTTCTAATTTGGACTGTACAATTTCAGAAGTTTCCATTAGCATTCCCCTTTTATCAAAAAGATTATTGCGAACAACAAATTAAAGGCTAATCATCCTTTCAAGAATGTTGATCTCCACTAACTCACTCCAATTTAAATATTGTAAATTCAAGTGGATAATAAATGACTCACGAATATTAATACACCGTAAAAATCCCGGTATGACCGGATCAATACTAAAAAAGAGTTTTCCGATTCCCATGGCGCGCATGTCACCATTGGAACCATCATGTTAACAGTTATTCTGCTGCGCTGTTTGCGCGGACATTTCACTCCAGAAAAACATTTTGGTTTCGAAGCTGCTGCTTGGTATTGGTATTTCGTGGATGTTGTGTGGTTGATGTTGTTTATTTTGGTGTATTGGTTGTAATATTTTTTTGTTTCTCATTCTGATGCTTTAAGTTCCACCAACCCCTCATCCCCCCTTCGGGGACCTTCTCCCCAATACTTGGGGAGAAGGGAATCATAAAGTTAGGCCATCTGGAACTCGTCAATTCCCGTGTTTTCACCCTACCATAAAAAAACAATACCGCGAAAATCAGATAAGAAAAATTACAATGAGTAACTCGCTCAACCTGCCAAAATTAGTTTCTTACGACAAATTGCGGATTTAAAAAAAACTCAGACTGTAGTATCCCTTCTCCCCAAGTCATTGGGGAGAAGGTCCCCGAAGGGGGGATGAGGGGTTGAAAGAACGCGCTAAAATCTTAAGGCGAAATCAAACCATCGCTGAAAGTAAATTATGGTTTTTCTTAAGAAGACGAAATTTTTTCAAAGACAAATTTCGTCGACAGCATGTTATTGGTCCTTATATCGTCGATTTTGTTTGTCTAAAGAAAAGATTAATCATAGAAATAGATGGCAGTCAACATGTGGATAATCAAGATTATGACGAACGTCGTACCCTCTATTTAAAAAAGCAAGGGTTTCATGTTTTACGTTTTTGGAACAATCAAGTTTTAAAGGAAGTAGATGCTGTTTTGGATCTCATTCATGAGGCTTTATCCAACAACCCCTCATCCCCCCTTCGGGGACCTTCTCCCCAATGACTTGGGGAGAAGGGATCCACAAAGTTAGGCTACCCTGAGAATCAAATGTTTCTTGCTTATTCCTATCGGTAGAAGAGAAGAATAGATCGGCTGAAAATCTTTTGTAACGTTCAATTAACCCACCAAGCGTGCGGTGCTATCCAGCCCATTGAAAAGGCAATAAATAACCCCAGAAACAGAATGAACGACAAGGTGATCCGAATCGCCAATGCCTTTACGGTTCGTTTGGTGCGGCCTTGGTCCTTCAGCAGGTAATATAAGCCACTGCCTAGGCTGGCCAAAATACACAAGATCATGATAAAAATCAGTATCGTCGCAATCGAAGCAGAATTCATGAAAGCATTCACCTTACAAATTGGTCAATGGTGCTTTAAACCCGGATTAATCTCCAGTCTGGTTACTTTACTGCTGATCCCGCTGTTCGTCCATCTCGGGATTTGGCAACTAGAACGCTGGCAAGAGAAGTTACAGCAACAACGAATCTTAGAAAGCAGGTTAAATGAAAACATTTGGCAGTTCGATGAGCTTATTCCTGACAATATTGACATCCCCCAAGACTACCTCAATGCGTTACGCTATCGCCAAGTACAAGTAGAAGGATATTTTCTGAACCATCGGCAAATTTTATTAGATAATCAAATCGTTAACGGCCAAGCCGGTTATCACGTCATCACCCCTTTTCAACCGAAGTCCCACCATCCCATCTTACTCATTCATCGCGGATGGATCCCCATGGGACTAAGCCGAGAAACGATCCCAATCATCGAGCCCATTGCCATCCCAATTGCCTTGGTCGGATCCATTCAACAACCGCTAAGGCGTGGAATTGTCTGGCAAAAGCCCGCACATTCTTTAGAAGAATGGCCCCTTCGGATCCCACAAATTGATTTTCAAGCCCTCTCGCACCTGCTCTCACAAGAAGTGTTCCCTTTTATCGTCCAACTTAGGCCAAACGATCCCAAAGGCTTTCAGACTGAACCCATTTCCTTACAACTGCCTGCCGATAGACACTTGGGATATGCCATCCAATGGTTTATGATAGCAGTGGCTGCTTTTATCTATTACTGTGCTATTAACTGCAAACGAACCACTTATGGAAAATCACACAAAAATTAAGGCAAATAAAGTCACCGCTTGGATTCTAGTCCTACTTTTTGCGCTCCCCTTTACTGGCGCTCACCTACTCTATATTTACCAAGATCACTTCACCTTCAGAACTTTGGAAACCGGCCAATTGCTGACTCCCCCCATTCAAACAGAAGCGTTACCTTTTTATGACTCAAGCCTCTTGGGAAAATGGCAATTGATTTATGTTTCTCCCAGCCAATGCGATACTAGTTGTCAAACTAGTGTTGATGATCTCAACCGTCTTCATTTGGCCTTGGGCAAAGAATATGCTCGAGTGACACACCGATCCATCCCAGCCACTCAAGTCCCTCCCCTGTCGAGCGGCGAAATGGCTATTATTGATCCACAAGGCTGGTTAATCCTTCGCTACCCTCCCCAAACCCAACTGAAAGGGATCTTAAAAGATCTGGAAAGACTCTTGAGGTTCTCACATCTTGGTTAACGATTGGCAAAAACGAGATCAAAAAAACTGCTTTATTGTCTCAGGGTTTGCAACAATCTTAGCTTTTGTCGTTGTCCTATTAGGGGCTTATACGCGCCTAACGGATGCAGGACTGGGCTGCCCCGATTGGCCTGGATGTTATGGTGAATGGATCATTTCAAAATCTACCGCGATACAAAATCCAAATATGGATCCCACCAAAGCCTGGACGGAAATGATCCACCGCTACCTGGCCGGATTGCTGGGTCTCACTATTTTTTTACTGAACTATTTTATCCTGTGGCGTCGAAGATTGTTTGATCAAGTCTCTGTATTGTCACTCACCCTGCTCGGCCTTGTCATCTTCCAAGCCTTATTAGGCATGTGGACTGTCACCCACAATTTATCACCCCTCATTGTGATGGCACATCTTTTGGGTGGAATGACAACGCTCTCTTTATTGTGGTGGTTAACCCTAAACTTAAAGCCAAAAACCTTGAAAAATCCCATCCGAAAATCCACCCGAAGTTTAAAAGTTATGGCAGGTCTCAGTTTGAGTGTGCTGTGGCTACAATTATTTCTAGGGGGATGGACCAGTGCCAATTATGCCGCTTTAGTTTGTTTAGACTTTCCCGAGTGCCATAAAAATCAAACCATGAAATATCACATTATTGAGGCTTTTGCCCTGACAACTCCTGAAATAACAAAACCCTTTGATCACGCAACCTTAGCCACCATTCACATGTTACATCGATTTGGTGCGCTTTTAACTGCTCTGATGATTGGAGGACTCGCCTTATTTGCCTATTTTCGAATTCGGCATCACCAATTGCGTGTATTGAGTACGCTGCTTGGAGTACTGTTGCTCATCCAAATTGGTCTTGGGATCACCAATGTTTTATCGGTTCTGCCTCTTTCCATTGCCGTTGCTCATAATGGCGTTGCGGGACTATTATTACTCGTACTGATCACTTTCAACGTTTACTTATATACACACTCAATGCGAAACAGTTATGTCTTATAACCACTCGATGGCGAACACTATCGAAGATTACATTACTCTCTGCAAACCGAGAGTTATTTTGCTCATGCTCGTTACAACGTGGGTTGGAATGCATTTAGCCACACAGACTTTTGTTCCGTGGAAAACGTTTATCTTTGCAACCTTGGGTATCGCCTTCGCTGGCAGTTCTGCAGCTGTTATTAATCATCTGGTTGATCGTCATTTAGATGCAAAAATGAATCGAACGTTGCATCGGCCTTTAGTCAACCAACGGATATCTATCCCAAATGCTGTATTATTTTCGGGCATCTTGGGATTGAGTGGCTTACTGATCCTCATACAGTTTGTGAATCTTTTAACAGCAACGCTCACGCTACTGACCTTTTTAGGTTACGCGGTGTTCTATACGCTCTTTCTGAAACGAAGGACCCCTCAAAATATTGTGATTGGCGGTGCTGCAGGCGCAATGCCACCGCTACTGGGTTGGACTGCCGTCACCGATGAATTAAGTGCCTTCGCTTGGATTCTGGTCTTAATTATATTCGCTTGGACCCCACCCCACTTTTGGGCACTCGCTATCTACCGAAAAGAAGACTATGAAAAAGCCAACATTCCCATGCTCCCAAATACACATGGGATCCGATTCACAAAACTCTATATGCTGTTGTATACCCTTTTATTATTCGTGGTCACACTCTTGCCTTATGTTATCCAAATGAGCGGAGTCCTCTACTTATGGGTTGCCGTCATCCTGGGAATAGCTTTTATCCGGCAAGTCATTATATTATATCGAACAGAATCCAATACGATTGCGTTGAAAACATTTGGATTTTCCATTAGTTATTTATTTTTATTATTCATAGGATTACTGTTGGATCACTACACTCGCCATTTTTGATTAAGGAAGTTAACATGAATCGAATTTTTTTTAGTCTCATACTGGCGTTAACCGGTGCTTTCGCAATTTGGAACAATATGAGCCCTTCTTCGGTAACGCCTGCTCCTATTCCCTCCACACCCTATTTAGAAACAGCAACCTTCATCACCCCCAGTAAACCCATTGAACAATTTTCTTTGATCGACAGCACCGAAAAACCCTTTAGCGAATCCTCTCTCTTAGGTCATTGGACTTTGATGTTTTTCGGTTATGCAACATGTCCTGATACATGCCCGAAGACCTTAGCTGTCATCAGTGAAGCCTGGAAACAGCTCCCCAAAACCATTACTGAAGATTCTCTGCGTTTTTTGTTTATCAGTTTAAATCCCAAAACGGACACGCCCCAAACCCTTAAAGGATTTTTAAATCGCTTTGATTCCAGTTTTGTGGGCTTAACCGGGGAACCCTCTGTCATACAAAAACTCGGCAAAAGTTGCGGTATTTACAGTTGGGAAGATCCCAAGACACAATCCGCTCATGTCAAAATCATCGATCACAGCGCTACCTTGCTACTGCTAAACCCTCAAGGTGAAATCCAAGCCTTCTTTTCCCCACCCCACGAACCAAAAGCCATTGCAGAAGATTTGAAGGCCATTTTAAAAAGATAACTGGAAAAAATAGGGCTCATGAAAGGCAGAATGGATAGGATCACTCTGTCCAAAGATATTCACACAGTTATCCACATGCTAACCACAAATATTGCTGAATGAAAAAACCAGTCCAAAATTACCAGTTAAATGAATTTCAAAATTATTATTAGATTGAATAACAAAAGTTATTAACAAGCTAAATTTCTATTCACCAGTCGCTATCCAACCCATGTCAGTCGAGTGAAAAGTTCTACAAAGTTATCCATTAATCGAAATTCTCTTTATAAATCAATTAGAAAGAAAATTATCAGAAAGAATATCCTTTTCCATAACTAGGTTAGAAAACAAATATAACTGCTGATTTATTCACAGACTTATCCACAGGGGATATACAAGTCATTCTGTCAAGAACCTTATTGTTGTGATTTTTCAAAGCACCAGATATGTTGGATATAGCATCAGGTCACCCTGCTTTATCCACAACAAGCTCGGGCCAATTCTGGGGTTGCTAATGCGTAAAAGCCTGAATTTTCTAAGGAGGAACGAAGATTATAACGAAGGGATTGCCCTGCCAAATCCACCAACTGACCTCCCGCTGCCTCCAGCAAACATTGCCCAGCTGCGATATCCCATTCACAGGTTGGGCCAAACCTTGGGTATATATCAGCTTCTCCCTTAGCCACCAAACAGATTTTTAAGGCACTGCTACACAAACGGATTTCACATGCACCCAGTTTTAACAAAAGGTGTTGCCACAGGGGATCGGTTTGCTCCAGCGGGTTATGACTTTGCACCACTCGAATGGGAGAGCGAGGAGCTTGCTGGGTATTAATGGAAACTGACGTATGGCGAGTCTGTAGAGTGGCTCCCCCTCCCCGAACGGCACAATAAAATTCCTGCCGACAGGGCACACAGATGACGCCCAATACCGGGATATGGTTTTCGATTAAAGCAATGTTTATAACAAATTCATTACCACCCTGAATAAAATCTTGCGTTCCATCTAAGGGATCAACTAACCAATATCGAGACCACTTTGTCCGAACCTCAAAAGGAACCGGCTCACCCTCTTCTGAAAGACAAGGAATTGCAGGATCAAGGAAGCGCAATCCCTGCTCAATGATATGGTGTGCCTGCATATCGGCAGTTGTCACGGGTGAATGATCTGACTTTGATGAAATTTGGTAAGACTTGCTTTCTCGAACGGTAAGAATCGCTTTTGCAGCTTCCTCTGCGATAGAGATAATATTAGGAAGCCAGCTTTGGTAGTTTTGATCCACGCTTTATCATACGCCAGACAAATGATTGAAAAAAGGTTTTTATCCTCCTGACAACCCTGAATGAGTCTGATATGATGCAAACCTGTACGCGATAGAGTGAGTATCACCGCCCACATGGATCCAAAACCCCAATTGCAACCAGAAGCAGAACTTTCAGAAGAGGGATCAGAAGAACCTAATACTGAACGTATTTTAAGAGTACGCCTTGATAAGTGGTTATGGGCCGCACGATTTTTTAAAACCCGTGCAGTTGCCAGAGCTGCCGTCGAAAGAGGAAAAGTTTTCTACGACGGAGAGCGATCAAACCCCAATCGCGAAATTGAAATCGGCGCGCGAATAAAAATAAGATTAGGCAATTTCGAAAAAACGGTCATTATTAAAGGATTATCGACTCGCCGACGCAGTACTGAAGAAGCTTTACAATTGTTTGAAGAAGCTCCTGATTATCCTTCTTCAAATAACAAGTTAGAAACCTTCAACGTTACCACTGATAAGTCGTATAACTCTTATTCACCGGCCAGGGACTACCGGCCAGGCCGTTATTTGCGACGCTCTCTGGTTCGCACTCCGCATACGGGTGAGCGAATCAATGATTCTAAGCTGAACCAACCCAGGGTGGAAATTCCAGACTGCGTTGAATAGGGTATAATGAAGTACCCATGAAAATTCACCCACCAGTCATCCACCCAATCCTTCGAGTGGCAGTACCCGTTCCGCTCAGAAGATTGTTTGATTATTTGCCATTAGAGGCCAGAGAAGAAATGCTCGTTCTAGGCATGCGGGTATTAGTTCCTTTTGGGAGACAACAAAAAGTTGGCATCGTTGTCGGTTTCAGTGAGCATTCTGAACTCCCTCGAGAAAAGTTGAAACGGATCAGTGCTATCCTAGATCCAGAACCCCTGTTTCCCCCGACGATCTTTCAACTCATTCAGTGGTCTAGTCGTTATTATCAAGGAGCCATAGGAGAAGTATTCGAAAGCGCATTGCCAAACTATCTCAGAAAAAAAACATCCGCTTCACCCAAAACCCCTAAAAAAACCCCGAAGCCCGTCATTGAAACCCAAGATCCAAATACTTTGCCGCCCACACCACCGGAACTCAATACTCAGCAGCAACAAGCAATTGATACTTTAGTTAAATATTTTGGGCAGTTTAAAACATTTCTATTAGATGGCGTTACCGGTAGTGGTAAAACTGAAGTGTACCTGAGAGTGGTGGAACAAGCTTTAGCACAAGGCAAGCAAGCATTAATTTTAGTACCCGAAATTGGCCTCACGCCACAACTGCTGAAACGATTCCAGGAACGCTTTCCAGTTCCCATCGCCGTGTTAAATTCATCGTTAACCCCTAAAAAACGGTTTGAGAATTGGGAAATGGCTAGAACTGGAGCCGCGGCTATCGTGATCGGAACCCGCTTGGCGGTGTTTGTTCCTCTGTTAAATCCTGGGGTTTTTATTCTAGACGAAGAACACGATTCTTCTTTTAAACAACAAGAAGGATTTCGTTATCACGCACGTGATGTCATGATCATGCGGGCTTCTCTTGAACATTGCCCGGTTGTATTGGGATCTGCCACACCGTCATTGGAATCGCTCCATAATGTCACAGTTGGAAAATTCCACAGTTTAAAATTACCGAATCGAGCGGGGCAAGGCACATTCCCCACTTTACAAGTATTGGATATTCGACATAAAAAACTGGAAGGAGGACTATCTTCCCAATTGATTGGACAAATCAAAGAACATATTAGTAACAAAGGACAGGTTCTACTGTTTTTGAATCGGCGCGGGTACTCTCCGGTTTTGATGTGTTTTGAATGTGGCTGGGTCGCAAATTGTCAAAATTGTGATGCGAAAATGACCCTCCATTTTCACAGCAAAAAACTATTGTGTCATCATTGTGAAATGTCTCTTCCACTTCCAACGGCATGCCCAAACTGCAACCATGAAAATCCCAAGCCAGTTGGAGTAGGGACGGAAAAGTTAGAAAATGTTTTAAAAGAGCATTTTCCCACTCTCAACATTGCGCGCATTGATCGGGATACCACTCGAAAAAAAGGCTCCTTGCAAACCGCATTTGATCGCGTCCAAGAGGGAGAAGCCGAAATTCTCATTGGAACTCAAATGATTGCAAAAGGGCATCATCTTCCGCAGGTCACATTAGTGGGTATTTTAGATATTGATCATGCTTTATTTAGTACAGATTTTCGCAGCATTGAAAAAATGGGACAACTTATTACCCAAGTTGCGGGACGAACTGGGCGGGCAGAACGTCCAGGGCATGTGGTATTACAAACTTGTCACCCAGAACATCCGTTACTTAAGAAAATTTTAGAAGAAGGTTACCAAAATTTTGCGGCTTCACTATTAGCCGAGCGCCATTCCATTCATTTGCCTCCCTATAGCCATCAAGCGCTCATTCGCGCGGAGTCTAAGCAACCAAACCAAGCCCTAGATTTTTTGGCTTCCATCAAAAATGCATTACAGAACCTCTCACAGACAAAACCAAACGTTTTGCATATTTCAGGTCCCATCCCTGCCCCAATGGAGCGCCGATTGGGTAAGCATCGTGCTCAATTGTTGCTTCAATCCTCAGAAAGAACCTATTTGCAAAAACACCTCGGGGAAACCCTCGACCGGTTTACGACTCACCCCCTATCTTCGTCTGTCAGATGGTCTCTGGATGTTGATCCCATTGATCTGTATTAACCCAGTTTTCGGTGATCCCAAAATCGCGACAACCCACTCAAAAAAGCTTCCTGACTCACAAATAAAAAGGTATGATTTCAAAGATTTATTCATTATTCTTGTCCTTTTATCTGTCCCCAGGAGCATAAAACGATGAAGTCGGCTTACAATCCCTTAGTCGGTAGTATTTTACTGATCATCGGTACCTCTGTGGGAGGGGGTATCTTAGCACTTCCGTTAGTGGTTTCAGGGCTCAATCTGTTCGTTGTGCTGGGATTATTAGTTTCCATTTGGTTCGTTATGACGCTAAGTGCCTTATACATTGTCGAGCTGACTGCCCATTCAGCCGAAAAGGCAAACTTGATCACCCTCGCAAAGTCGACATTAGGTAAACCAGGGGTTACCCTCACTTGGCTTAGCTATTTATTGCTGTTGTATACATTAATTTCGAGTTACTTAATGGCAGGCTCCGATCTGGTGAGTGGATTATTGCAACGAATTGCTGTTCATTCTCCGATTTGGCTTAACACAACCTTGTTTTTGATTTTCTTCTTAGCAATATTTTATCATGGCATTCGCCACATTGACTGGGCGAATAGAATATTCATGATCCTAAAATTCACATCATTTTTCTTGCTACTCGTCTTCCTAATTCCCAACGCCTCTTTGCAAAATTTAAACTTTCAAGAAAACTCCATTAATCCTGTCTCGACGATCATGCCCATTGCGCTTTCCTTTGGTTTTGCTTTGATAGTGCCTTCTTTACACACCTACTTAAAAAGTTACCACCAATTGAAATGGGCTACTTTAATCGGAAGTATTTTCCCCATTGTCATTTATTTTCTCTGGATTTTAGATATTCATGCTAATTTAAATCATCGTGAACTGACTGAAATTATCCAGTCAACCCCCATGATCAGCCAGTTTTCTCAAGCCATTGATACCAAGCTTCAAGGCCCAGTTGCAAGCTTCGTCTTACATTTGTTTTTTTCCATTTGCATCACGACCTCCTTTTTGGGCGTCAGTTTATCGTTCATAGATTTTTTGACAGATGGATTTAAACTGAAAACCAAAAAAACAGATACCCACGTCCCCATTTACGCCCTTATTCTAGCATTTGCCCCCCCCTTTCTCATTGTATTACTGAACCCAAATATTTTCATTACCACCTTAAAATTTGCCGGGACTCTCTGCGTCATTCTGTTAATCCTATTGCCCACATTGATGATATGGCGTGCTTGTCACATTAAAAGTTTAATCAAAAATAAACCCTTTTATTGCCACGGCTTCTTCTTCTCGCTGAATATTATCACTGCTATCTTCTTACTGTATCTTGCCTCTCAGGATTTTTTATAGAGAGAACCAGTAGAAATGACCGAGGCCAGCTTATTAGGCCTGGCCTCGAGAGTACGACTATTAAGGCGCTGCGATAATGCTATTGCCTAAGACTGTAGGTCCGGCTTACGGCCTCAGGTTGTACGCCAACTTTTTGCGCCATTCGACTGGTGAAGTAGGGCAACAGGGCTCTTTCTCCACCCTCTGCTGATTTCCGCGTACCAGCATTGGATTCAGCCGTTTCTGCACTGGTAGCAGCGCCACTGGTCCTATGAACACTGACATCTAAGTCATCTACCAGTTTTTCCGGCTTATCCCAATGGATCCGCTGGTAGACAACAATTTTTGACTTATCGCGAGATAAATCGTGAGCCTTATCAAACTCTACAACCAAGTAGGGCTTTCGACCCGCGAGAGTCTCCATTGGCTTATCTACTACCACACAACCACCGCCCATTTCCTCCCCAATATCCTTTAACTCCTTTCGATGCAGGTAAGCGCTTTCTCTTTCGCCCATATATTGTAGTCCGACAATAGTATGCCCCGGAGATTGATATTGAAACATCAGACTATCCAGAGCTTCGGACGGAGCCTGCAGCTCCAATTTCGCCGTTCTCCCTCCAGTACTCTTTCGAGGACTGAATTGCGAAACGGGATAACTGCCTTTTCGGACCAAGTTAATATCATCCCGTATTCCATTAAGGTACTGGATAGCCTCACTTATAACGTTTTTATCACGATTTATCACCCCGGTCACTTTTTCTACAGAGGCATTTCTAATCTCCGATTCCACTCTGTCCAGGAATTTTAGATGACGGTAAATTTCATCTCTCTCCTCTTGTTTTTCCCAGAATTCATCTCTATTGAGCAAAGATAAGAACTGAAGCCCTCGCTCTTTAATCTCATGGATGATCGTTAAATACCGCTGTGTGCGTAAGGTGATTTCATCCATATTGTCAGCATAATCTATCGAGTGGATTGCTTCCGCATAGGATTTTCTAACGAGATACAACTGAGCCAACCCATGGACTTTTTTACTTTCCTTATGATTCACTTTATCTGTACTCTCACATTCCTGATTGACTTTTTCTATCAACTTACTCACATCGCTCAAATCTGTCACCAACCCCGGCAGAGGAACATCAATCCCTTCAGCTGAAAACATGATTTCACATTTGATTTTTTCCTTTTTTAAAAAGAGATGTAGCTCACAGCCTGCACTAAATTCAATCAAGTCTTTTTTTCCAACGGCTAATTTTGTGGATAACTCCCTCTTCTTTTCTTCGCTGTCCGTTTCAAACTTAATCATGGCTGTTAATCTACGACCATAGGCTATTTGCCCGACATAAGAATCGCCAAACTTTCTATTAAAGGCTGAATCATTGTTTTTCAATAGAGCTTCATTTTCTTTTGTTAAGAAGACATTAGACTCAAATCGATTCATTTGTTCCACTTTATAGAAGTGTACGACATAATATAAAGTGTGATGCGCTCTTTTATTATTTGCTTCAGCACCAAATTTTGCGGTTAAATCTACTCCATGAATTGGGACTGTCACTCCCCCATCAAGTTGAACCGAGCTTCCACTACTATTGATGTCTTCTACAATTGAAGCACAATAAAACGTGTCTTTTTTTGACTTGAATATACCCTTTCTTTCTGGTTTTGATAACTCAAGCGCTCCTTGTTTTTGGCTCATTTCTGAGAGGTTAAAACCATCGCCCAACTGATAGACTTCGTTCATCTTTATCTCCTTACCCAATTCTATGATTTGGCCACAGCTTTACTATGCTCTCAGAAAAACACAAAACACATTCGTGAATAACACTTGAGTATTTTCTACTTACGCAGATATACCCACCATCAATCGTATGGTATTAGGAAAAGAATGCCCGAGATAATCTTGACAACTAGCATATGGTCATTTTATGCCCAGGGATAACCCTTTAATCATTGTTTTGGACCGTTATTTTGATAATTCTCAGCCAGTTGACAGCAGCTGGTACGTATTTTCTACGGGTATATTACTCCCCATAACAATAATATAATGAAACGAAAAGCAAAAATTTCATGAAGAGGAGGGCGAATGGCGTCGACATCTACGGCTCACCAATATAGTAAAGCTATTTACCCCATGATCGAAACCATCGGTGCACCATTACTCAAAGCATTTGGCATCACACATTTTGGATTGATCAAATTCAACGACCAACGTTTAATGCTGCGCATCGCCAATCACGAGAAGTGGAATCAAATTTACTTGCAAGAAAAATTCTATAATGATTTAGATTTGTATAATATGTCGTCTATTCCAATCAACGGTGTGCATAGAAAATTATTAACTGATCAGCCTACCACCAAACACCAAAAAATATTATACGATAATGATCTTTGGAATTTTCTCCTTTTGTATGAACGAACAGAACATCAAGGCAGTTTTTTCTTCTTTGGGACTACCAGAGAAAACAAACAGATCATCGATTCCTATTTAAACTACCAAAACGTCTTTGATCACTTTGTCTTTTATTTCAAACAGAAGATGGCTAATCTATTGGAAATCAACAGGAATACTTGCATTGAATTAGATATAAATCCCTTAGAACATTTTCCAAAACCTGAAAAAACTGAGGAAAAAATCCAAGCATTTTACGATGAGACTAAGATTACCAAGTTTCACTTGGGCGAGACCTTTAGGAATGCCAGTCTATCTAAAAGAGAGACAGAGTGTCTCTTTCATCTTGTTCAGGGAAAAACAACAAAAGAAATCGCGGGTTGTTTAGGTCTTTCTCCCAGAACGATTGAAAGCTTTATTAACAAACTTAAAATAAAAACCGATATCACCAGAAAATCAGAACTTGCGCAGAAATTGTATTCTGTTGCTCACTTACTAAATCATTCTGTAGACTCATATTCTCACAATAAAGAGGAAAAAAATTGAAAATCATCATTTTCTGTCTCTTCCTACTAATATCATTTAATGCATACGCAAAAGCTAAAATCTTTCCTGATCCAGGAAGACAACCTTTTTGTCAAAATATCGATTCCGAAACTCCGTCAATGCAATCGTAACCAAACCATAACCCAATTTAAAGAACACCCAGAAACCAGATACACTCTTTGGATAACAACTACCACACTACTATTTGAGTTCACTCACAGTGGTGAAATTTTACTTCAGCATGAGATCAACGGCTTTTTGTGCCAAATAAGAATCTGTACTGGAAGGCCAATTCTCTCTGCAGGGTCCTTCTAAGGCTTTAACCGTTTGAGAAAAAGTGACGGTTTTATTACCTCGCGATACCGAGCCTTGATACGCTACCTCTTCAATAATATCACTCTCCGGTAACATTCTGAATTGAGGCCAAATTTGAGTCGTGACGCCCGGTTGCCTGGCATAGTAATCTGCCAGGGCCTCTAAAACCATCATGAGAGTGTTTATCCACTTCGGCCCTGCTCCCAGATTTTCTTTTGTCTGAGGATTCATGGCTCTAGGACACAACTTAAAAGCGAAACAATGAAGAAATTCTAAGGAATAATTCTCGAGAAAATCTTGTAAAATTGTTAACACAGCTTCATCGTATTTGCCCTCATTCTTTGCCAAAAAATCTGCATACGCTTCTCTTGCAGTTTCACCCATCACTTGGGCTTGATTGGGTAACGAAGATCTTCTTCTTTTACAAGGCTTCACGGTAAGGCTCTGGCCACCTTTGATAGGAGGTATATCTTCACTCTCCAATGTTTCTTTTTCGCTGTCTTTCTTATCATCCTCTTCATCAAAACCCAAATATCTTTTTTGTGGCACGGATTCGTCTTTACTTATTCTCTTTCGATGATAGAATTCGGCAGCATCTGGGCTCCGTTGAGGTGAGAAAAAAAACAAAGTAGTCTTTTGGGGCGTGTGCTCATCCGCAACTGTGAAATCGATAGAACGATGAGATTCCACATGGGTTCCTTTTGGGGTATGTGCGCTGAGTGGTCGTGTCCTACATATCTTAGGTGTCACAGGATCTGTTGAAGGTGACGCATCTAGAATGACGGGGCGAACAAATTCAGAACTGCTAGTCGCAGACAAATCAGTTGTTTTAAAGGTGCCATCTTTGGCTCTTGACACCAATAAAGCGCCCGCTTTTTTTGGTTCCGAAAATCTATGCCAAGGATTTCTAGGGCGTTTGTCGCGATTTTCTACATTTTCTTTTCCATCGACAGATTCATGTTCACTGCCCTTCGGCCCAATCGGTGTGCTAAACATACTGCTGTTACCTTTTTGATACTGCTGTTTTTGATGACCACTGAACAGACAGTCATCGTTTATCACGAAATACTAGCACAAACATCACAATTACTTCAAAAATATCTATAATTTAAGGGTAATTACACTCATCTTAATTATTTATAAAAATGTCATTATTCAATTAATCTGATAAAAACGGGGTTTTACTAAAGAAATAAAGATGCAATTACACGCAATTAAGCAATTGGTTTGTTCATAAAAACACAATGTGTATTTACACTCTTGTTTTGTTGCTTGGTTACTTTCACATAAAAACAATGCTAAACGACTACATGGGTATTCTTGGCGACATCTATTGCTACCCACAGATTAGGCTGTGCGCTATTAATATCAATAGTCATAATCAGCTTCTCCTATAACTGGTTAACGGTAACAGTTATTTTATTTAACGAACCTGGTGATGGCTCTTTCGTAGGTACTATGGAAGCGAGTTTATCTCTCTTAGGATTTAATGTGAGACAACTCGTGAAGCATTAACAAGGAAAAACCGAGAGAAAAGTAGCATGATTAATTAAGCGCCAGCGACTAACTATTTTGTGATTACTTGCGTTTTCCTTGAGAATTTCAGCTTTTATTCCTAATGAATAAAAATAAGAAACCGATATTAATCATAAAGGGTCTTATTCAAAGGAAAATAACGTGGATATACAGCAAATGTGTCAAAAATGGGAAGGAAAAGTCTTGGGAAGTAAAAGCGACATAGTCGCCGCATTAAAGAGATTAAATAGAGAACCAAAAGATGTTAATGAACTTCAAGATATTATCTTGAAAATTAGAAGAAATGAAATGAATCAAACTGCAAAAGACGCAAGTAATATCTGTAATGATTTTCCGGATTAAGACTATTATAGAAGGGTAATTTTATGTCGATTCCTAAGAAAGCTATTGGAGCAACCCTTGCCACTGGAGTAGGTTTGTATGCTTTATATAGATTGCATCAATATTTATATGGTGCCAAGCCTAATAATGGAGATATATATCTTGGACAATACTCAATTATACATCAGGTTCTCGAACTGGCTAGGCTTGGGAAAATAACTCCTCCCGCTACTATATATGCGATAAAGCATTTCACTCAAAGAGCACATTCAAGCATTGTTAATGATACAAAATGGGGTCAGAAGCCATTCGAAACCCCTTTGTCTATGGAAAGTTCACCAGCAATCCAACAAGCACGAACAGATCAATACTTAACTTTACAAGATGTTATCAGCATTCGAGGTGAAGCTATCAGGGAGCTAAAGGAAAGAGGGTTTACAGTGTTCGAAGTTGATGCAGTCAATAATATCAACAGAAGTAATGATAAAATATATGTTACATCTACAACGAATGGAGCACAAAGTACTAATGTGCATTCAAAAGATGCTATCGTTTTTAATAGCGCCACTAAACCCAGACAAAACAGAACAGAATCCTTTAGGGGGTTTAATAATACAGAAGTATTGTATGAGCGAGGGAATGTTGTTGATGATTGCCCTAAAATCGTTTCTGGGGCAGGTCCTTCGGCTGTATGGGTAAAAGAACGTTGCCCTAAAGTCCAAGTTTTATTCTGCTCTCCTGGGGCAGTAAGTGGCATCCATAAATTTGTTAATAACCCTAGAAATACGGCAACTATACAATCTATTAGTGAGCAGGATCAAGTTGACTTAGAAAAACATGCAATATCTACCGGCAAGGAAATATTAAGTCTGGATGATTCTCAAGAATGGCATATAAATCTTAAAAAAAAATATCGTGCCTTTATGGAACGGTATGCACACTTAAATTTAAAGCCAGAAAATGTTGCCTTGGTTATTGATTTGACCACTCGTCAATGTATTGCCATTGGAGAGGGAATTAATGCGGTCGGTTATGAAGGAAATTTGGGCATAACAAATACTCTACCTCCAGGTAATGTATTAAATTTGCATATTTTACCAAATGAACCGGCAGAACTCTCCGTCGCACCTCAAGAAATTTTGGGGAGCATTATGCACAATTTAGATTATCAGCGGATGTTATTGGCTGATTTTTATAATAGTAAAGGTGCTGCGTGGTCTTTAGAAGAAAGAATGATCTTACTTCCCATAGAAAGGCTGTTTCTTCGAGTAAAAGATAGTCCTCCAGTATCAGCGCATTCAGGATTAATTAAAGCTTATTTAAATGAGCATACGGGGTTAGATATTTCGGACGCATATTTTCGAAATTTAGAGCAAGAAATTCGTCGGATGCAGGCTGGGCCGAGAGATCCTGGTGAGGCAACTCATGTCTTGGTACAGGTTTATGCAAACACGGATCCTAAACCTTCAGCTGATGATGTTGGAAAATTTAGAAAGGCTTTTGATTCGCTAATGCAAGAGAAGCAGAAAAAATTAGCTACAGTTTACAAAAAGGTAGTAGCATCACTTGATCAATAAAAAGTATGTTTTGTTTCCTTTGCAGTTGCTTCCATCTCTTCTCTACGATTGGCATCCATTATTTTTTGGAGTTCTGTTGCATTACCAGGTTCTTTGCCAATTTTGGTAAGCGCTTTCTTAATGTCTCCTTCGCTACCCAGCACTTGACCTTGCCATTTTTTCCAGTCGAGAGTATTGCTGTTCTCTGTCTCTTGCATATTCTCAGAGTTTGAAGAGGCATCTTTATGTCTATGCAGTAAAAAGTCTATAAATTGATTCAACATAGTTAAGATCCCCCCAAATAACATACTTTAAGTATGATAGCATTATTAAAAATAAAGAACAAGAGGGCATTTTAGCTCATAAAAATGGCGTTTAGAGGCGAATAGAAACTGAAAAGATAAACAGCGTTGAAACTCATTCTACATTCTGTCTTTGCGAGGAACGTAGCGACGAAGCAATCCAAAAAGCTGTGTAGATTGCTTCAACCCTTCGGGTTTCGCAATAACGGGACCGGAGTAGTTACAACTCATTTTGTGTATGGCAGGAGACTACGATCTGGGTGTGAGTTTGTGTAATTACAATGGTTATTCTCAATTATTTTGACTATTTTAAGAATAGGGTACTTATGTCATTAGCTTTTATCTTCAAAAATTGAGTGGGAGACTGCAAACGCCGCAACCAAAGAAAAAAGATCAACCTGCTTTAAAAGAAACAGGATCTACTTAAGCAAGCTAAGATCTAACACAAAGCATGCAAAATCTTCCGACGCGAGTTGCAAGAACATCACTTTAGGCTGATGGTTCAATAGATACTGTTACGGAGACACTTAAAAAAGCTAGAATAATGAGGCTAGGGTTTCAACAACAAAGGGATAGTTTGGCAAAAGATCTAGCTAATTTTGATTTTTTTAAAGGTCAGAAACAAAAGTATTTTTACTTCTATATTCCCTATTGCTGGAAAAGTACTAGAGTGTGCCTCTTGTAGTGCTCCCCACGAAAGTTCTCTCAATCGTTTTATTTATGGTAGTTGAATAAGTTGAATTTACTATTTATCTCTTCCCATCCGAATGCTTGCCCGCCTTTCTCCAGAAAAGGTATACTTTCCTATTACATTTATGTCGAGTGAACACAGGAGTTCAGAATGTTTGAATTACAATGTTTGGCTATTCTCAGCGGAGTCCTTGCATTAGGATATGGAGTGTTTGCCGCTCGGGCAGTTTTTCAAATGTCTCCCGGCAATGCCCGGATGCAAGAAATTGCTCTAGCCATTCAAGAAGGTGCTAACGCTTATTTGAATCGCCAATATAAAACCATCGGCATTGTTGGCTTCTTTATTACCCTCATCTTGTATTACGTTTTGGGTTTTTACTCGGCGGTGGGCTTTCTCATTGGAGCCATTCTTTCTGCGCTTGCCGGCTACGTGGGCATGGGTGTTTCTGTCCGAGCCAATGTTCGAACCGCCGAAGCGGCTCGCGGCGGCTTAGCCAAAGCCTTAAACATTGCTTTTAAAGCGGGGGCGGTCACTGGCCTGCTCGTCGTTGGGTTAGCCCTGCTGGGTGTGACTCTTTATTATCTCTTGTTACAAAATCTTGAGTTAGCCGATCGCCCTTTAATGGAAGCCTTAATTTCCTTAAGCTTTGGGGCCTCGCTGATTTCTATTTTTGCTCGATTGGGTGGCGGCATTTTTACCAAAGGCGCAGATGTCGGAGCAGATCTCGTTGGTAAAATTGAAGCCGGTATTCCTGAAGACGATCCCCGTAACCCAGCTGTTATTGCAGATAATGTGGGTGATAATGTGGGCGATTGTGCTGGAATGGCCGCCGATCTCTTTGAAACCTATGCCGTGACGATTGTAGCCACCATGGTTTTGGCCGGCATATTAGCACCGGATAACCTGAAAGCTGAACTGATGTTCTACCCGCTCGCAATCGGTTCTGTCTGCATTATAGGATCCATTATCGGCACTTTCTTCGTTCGATTAGGAAAAAGCCGAAACATCATGGCTGCTCTTTACAAAGGTTTAATTGCAACGGGGATCATCTCTGCACTCCTCATTGCCGGCATGACAGACTGGTTTATTGGTCTTGATACCAGCTTTGAAATCAACGATAGACGCTTAACCGGCCTCAGTTTATTGTATTGTGCACTGGCTGGCCTTGGTATTACTGGTCTTTTGGTTTGGATCACCGAATACTACACTTCAACAAAATATCGTCCTGTTCGCAGTGTGGCACAGGCTTCACTCACGGGACACGCCACCAATATCATTCAAGGCCTTGCCATCTCAATGGAATCCACTGCTTTACCCGTTGTGGTCATCTCAGCCGGAATCCTCTTTACCTATACTTTTGCAGGACTCTTTGGTATCGCGGTTGCTGCCACCACAATGCTGGCATTAGCCGGAATGATCGTTGCTTTAGATGCATACGGCCCCGTCACCGATAATGCCGGGGGAATCGCAGAAATGGCACATTTGGACAAAGAAGTCCGAAGTGTCACCGATGCGTTGGATGCGGTTGGCAACACAACCAAAGCCATTACCAAAGGTTATGCCATTGGCTCAGCGGGTCTTGCCGCATTGGTGTTATTTGCTACCTATACTGAAGATCTAAGCCATTATTTCCCGTACTTAGAGATTCATTTTAGATTACAAGATCCTTTTGTCGTGGTGGGATTATTCATTGGAGGGTTACTCCCGTATTTATTCTGCTCTTTCGGTATGATGGCGGTTGGACGTGCCGGCGGTGAGATTGTTGTCGAAGTAAGGCGCCAGTTTCGTGATATTAAAGGGATCATGGAAGGAACAGCTCGTCCGGAATATGGTGTAGCGGTTGATCTTTTAACGAAAACCGCGATTCGTGAAATGATCATTCCTTCGCTCCTGCCAGTACTTGCTCCCGCAATTTTATACTTTGTCATTAAGTTTATCGGTGGCCAAGAAGCGGCATTTACCGCACTCGGAGCTCTACTGCTCGGTACCATTGTGACCGGCCTCTTCGTGGCCATCTCGATGACCTCCGGAGGAGGCGCTTGGGATAATGCTAAAAAATATATTGAAGATGGTCATTACGGTGGGAAAGGATCCGAAGCTCATAAAGCGGCTATCACCGGCGATACTGTCGGTGATCCTTATAAGGATACCGCGGGACCTGCAGTTAACCCCATGATTAAGATCATTAATATCGTTGCTTTATTGTTATTAGCAATGCTTGCACATACTTCCTAAAAAACAAGGGCCCCATTGGGGCCCTTACTTTAATCTCAAAATGGCAATGACTGTTCATTAAAATTGATAGAACAAACCTACGCCAACTGAGTTTACGTTTTTGATCAGTTTGTTACCTTTTTGATGACGAACCATGGCTCGTACACCAACGTTGGTATCAAATTTATACTGAGCGCCGACACCAAGACGAAGACCCGTCTTCGTTTTAGCAGCTTGTTGTTGTGCGCTGGTCAATGCAACTGCTGCACCGTTCACGCCTTTCATCTGAACTTTAGTGCTCAAACGACCAAGTCCGACTAAACCAATTAAATCCACTTCGTTAGAAACTGGAATATACCCTAAAGCATCCACGTAAGGATTATGCATCTTTACATTGAAGTTACCATTTTGGTACGCGTTTTTGCTTTGTTTTAAAGCAGTGTATCCCAATTCTGCACCGAAATATTCATTCAAACGGCTTCCCAACAGCAAACCAACAGAAGGAAGTTTATTTTTTTGCAGCAATGTTTTGCCATTACTTTTATTGATAAATTCTTGCCCATCTGCAGACTTTAAGCGATTGTATTGTGCTTCAGCCCCAACATAAAATTTCGGATCAAACTCCAATCCAAAGGCAGTGCCGCTTAAAAGCATGGCAGCTGACAAAGTCATGGTAGCTAACTTTTTATTCATCATATTGTCTTTCCTCCAACCATTTTGATAGATAGTTTCAAACTATGTTTCAGGATGGTAAAGGAGTTTCGTTGTAAGGTAAATACCCTGAAACGAAAAATATCGGTAAAATCCTCCAAAATTACTGATTAAAAATATAGAAAAATGAATTAAAATGTCCGTGAAATTGCAACTCTTTGCAAAATACCCTAACATTGCAATTGGAGAACTAGCTAAAAGTTGATTAACTGCTTTAATGACCTATCATAATGAAACTCCACAAGTTAAACCAGCTTTCCCTATCTCGAGCCCGCCTTCTAAGGTGTTAATCGGATGGCAGGAATGGTGTGCGCTCCCTAAACTCCATGTGCCTGCGATAAAAGCAAAAATTGATACGGGTGCCAAAACATCTGCCTTACATGCCTCTGATATCCGCCCCTTTCATCGACAGGGCGAACTCTATGTTCATTTTGTTGTGCACCCGATCCAACGAAACCAAAAGTTTGCAACAAATTGTACTGCAAAAGTGATTGACGAACGATCGGTGAAGAACTCCAGTGGCAGTAAAGAAACGCGTTATGTCATTGCCACTCGTCTGATATTAGGCTCACTCGCATGGAATATAGAAATCAGTTTAACCAACCGCGATCCAATGACGTTTCGAATGTTATTAGGGAGAGATGCCTTAAAAGGACATACTCTTATCCTACCCGGAAAAATCCTCATCCAAGGGAATATTCGTCCTAAACAATTAAAGACACTGTATCACCAAACACATAAGGTCCTTAAAAACCCATGAAACTTGCTGTATTAACTCATAACCCAAATGCATTTACGCACCGCCGCTTTGTTGACGCTGCTAACAAACGCGGGCATGAAATTGCTTTTATTCATACCTCCTATTGCTATATGAATGTCTCACCAGTATCACCAGCCATTTATTATCCCAACAGCGAGGTTTTTAATAATCTGTCTGCCATTATTCCCAGGATTAATCCAACCCACACTTTTTATGGAACGGCTGTCTTAAGACAATTTGAGATGATGGGTATTTATACACTGAACAATTCTATATCCATCACCTGGTCACGAGATAAGTTGCGAGCCCTTCAGATCCTCGCACGTAAAAAACTTCCTCTGCCCATTACTGGATTTGCAGACTCTCCGGAAGAAACAGAGAAACTGATCGATGTTGTCGGTGGCGCTCCGTTGATTATCCGTCTCTCAGAAGGGACTGAAGGGCGAGGAACTATTTTTGCCGAAACTCATCAAGCAGCCGTCAGCGTCGTCAATGCCTTTAAACAATTAAAAGCGAACATCTTAGTACAAGAATATATTCAAGAAGCACAAGGGGTTGATATTCGATGTGTGGTGGTTGGCCATAAAGTTATCACCGCCATTCAACGAAACAGCCCAGAATCAGGCGGAAAATCATCTCATCGCGGATTAGCCAGTGTTCCAGTAGAAATTAGCGCCACTGAGAAAAAAATTGCAGTTAAAGCAGCTAAAACCATGAAGTTGAATTTTGCCACCGTTGATCTGATTCGTTCAGACCGAGGTCCGTTGATTTTGGATGTAGATTGTTCACCTCGTATCGAAATGTTGGAAAAAATCACCCATTGCGACATTATTGATCCCATCATCGAATTTATTGAGGAAAATGTAAAGTCCTAAAATTTAACTGCAACCATTGCAATCCTATGAGAGCAGGTGAGCTGACAATTTTACCTTCTGCTAACAATTGAAACACCTCATCGACTGACAATACACACACCTTAATGTCCTCACCTTCTTCTACAATTCCAAACGTTTGATGATTTAATTGCGGTGCTTTCACTTTTCCACAATAGATAAAAATTTTTTCCACCGAAATACCTGGCGTTGTAAAATAAGAGCAAATAGGGATCAAAGAAAGTATTTCGCATCCCGTTTCTTCTTTAACTTCCCGATATGCCGTTTCTTCGGGACGTTCACCTTCTTCACAAACCCCCGCCACTAATTCTAATAACCAAGGACCCGCCGCATTCGACAAAGCGCCTGCCCTAAATTGTTCCACAAGTACTACTTTTTTTTCGGCTGGATCGATTAACAAAACCGTTACAGCTGAAGGTCTAAAGATAACTTCTCGCGGAATGGGTTGACTGGTTCCACCCGAAAAAAGCGGATATTGAAAAGTAAACTGTTTGATATGAGAGTAACCCGAAAAAACCTCTTTTTCTTCTAATATTTTGAGATCCTGCAGTCTAAATTGGGATGCCCAGGGTGTAATCATATGTTATACTCCTAAGAGATGGTTACTACTATTTTGCCCATGAATTCTAACTCCGCGTGCATCAATATGGTAGATTTTATTCATACTTGGGGGGTCAATGATCCACTCATCTTGGATCTTATAACCAAGCTGCCACGCGAATCCTTTATTGCCAGTGGTTATCGAACGGTCGCGTATAGCGATACTTTTCTCCCCATTGGTTACAATCAAGTTACCTTACCACCTAAAATTATCGCTCGCCTATTACAAGCCTTAAAACTCTCCCAGCAAGAGCGGGTGCTAGAGGTTGGCACAGGGTCCGGTTATCTCACCACCCTATTATCGCATCTCAGTAAAACCGTGATTTCCATTGAAATCATCCCAGAACTCGCCAGGATTGCACAAGAAAATTTAACCACCCATCACGTGACAACCGCACAGGTAGAAATCGGTAATGGCCGACTGGGATGGCTAAAACAGGCCCCCTATGATGTCATTGTCTTAACCGGGGCGATTCCCCGCTTAGAAAAAAATTTGGTCGAACAACTCACGATTGGTGGCCGTCTTTTTGCAGTCATTGGAAAACCACCGGTCATGTTTGCTACACTAATTACTCGAACCAGTAAACTGGACTGGCAAAAAGAGGAGCTGTTTGAAACAGAATTCCCTTTTTTAAGTTCCACCCAAACAGAGTATTTTGATTTTTAATTTATGCAACGACTAACCCTAATGCTCTTCACCGGAATGATCTGCTTATCAACGGCAACTTATGCCAATGATTTACTGGCTGTCTACCGCTTAGCCCAAACGAATGATCCCACGCTCCAATCGGCAAAAGAAGCTCACTTGGCTTCTATTGAAGCGCTGCCACAGGCTCGTGCACAATTTTTTCCTTCCATACAAGCCGTGACCTCTCATACCGCCTATGATAACGGCGGAAATAATGCAACCAGTATCCCACCCGGCGGAGTGACCCGTGCCCACTACAATCAAAGCTCATATGGTTTAAATTTAACTCAACCGGTTTTTTACTATCAGGAATGGGTCCAATTAAGCAAAGCTTCCAATCAAGTCAAACAAGCCAATGCCAATTATGCGGCGGCTGAACAGGACTTAATTGTCAGAGCGGTCCAACGATACTTTGGCGTTTTAAAAGCTTTTGATGCGCTAAAGTTCGCTAAGGCACAGCGCAAGGCTTTTGCTAAATTTTTAGAACAAACAGAACAACGGTATAAAGTTGGTCTCATTGCCATTACAGATGTCCAAATTGCCAAAGCTCAACACGACAATGCTTACGCCCAAGAAATTTCGGCCGAAAATGATCTCGCCAATCAAAAAGAAATCTTGCGAGAAATTACGGGAAAAGAGATAGATCGTTATTCATTTTTGCGCGATGAATTAACTCTAAAAGCCCCTGAACCACAAAATTTAGAAACATGGGTTCTGCAAGCGTTGGATCAAAACTTAAGTCTTCAAGCCATAGAATTTCAAGTCAAATCAGCACATGACGATATCAAAATAGCACAAACTGGCCATCTCCCGACTTTAGATGTCAGTTCTTCCATTAATCGCGTCACCAGTACGCCGTATACCACCAGCACCAATAATGCCAATCTTGGACTACAGGTGACTCTTCCCATCTTTAGCGGAGGTGCTGTCAGTTCTAAAACCAGACAAGCTGTCCATACTTATGCTAAATCACAAAAAGATCGGGAAACCCTGCATCGACAAACGGAAAGCAATACCCGTCAATCTTATCGCAATGTTCTAACTCAAATCAGCCAAGCAGACGCTTTAAAACAGGCGATTGTTTCCAATAAAAGCGCCTTAGAAGCAACCGAAGCCTCATTTAATGTCGGAACACGAACCATCGTCGACGTTCTCAATGCCCAAAGTAGTTTAATTCAAGCTGAACAAAATTATGCCTTCGCTCGTTACGATTACATTTTGCAAAGCATTAGCCTGAAACAAGCCGCAGGCACATTAAATCCAGAAGACATTCAGCACATCAACGCCTGGCTAACCAAGGAACAATGATCTTAAAGGACAAGAGCTTACCTTTATCAATATTGAAAGTTATCCGCGATAAAGCCACAGAGCAATCTTTCACCGGGGAATACAACGATTGGGAAGAACGTGGAACCTACCTCTGCCGGCAATGCGGACAAGCATTGTTCCGATCGCACACTAAATTTCATTCGGGGTGCGGTTGGCCAAGTTTTGATCAGGAAGTCCAAAATGCAGTCCAAATAAAACCTGATGCTGATGGGCGCCGCAGTGAGATTTTATGTGCTGCTTGCCAAGCACACTTAGGGCATATTTTTAAAGGAGAAGGATTTACGGCCTTAAATATTCGCCATTGTGTTAATTCAGTCAGTCTCGATTTTATTTCAGATCCCTTAGTACAAACAACCGAAGAAGCCATTTTTGCTGCTGGCTGTTTTTGGGGCGTTGAATATTACTTTAAAAAATGCCCAGGCGTATTAAAAACAGAAGTTGGATATACTGGCGGCCAACAAAACAATCCCACCTACGAAATGATCTGTCGCGGTGATACGGGACATTTTGAAGCCATACGCGTTCTTTATGATCCTCAAGTAATCACTTTTGAGAAAGTAACGCAATATTTTTTCGAAATCCATGATCCCACCCAAACCAATGGACAAGGGCCTGATCTTGGCCACCAATATTTAAGTGTTATATTTTATTATGATGAAATACAAAAATTGATAGCAGAATCGCTAATCAATCAATTGAGACAACAAAATCTCGCTGTAGCAACTCAAATCTTACCAGTGAGACCATTTTGGCGAGCCGAAAATTATCACCAAAATTACTATGAGAAAACCCACAAGTATCCTTACTGTCACCGATATGAAAAGCGATTTTAGAGAATGTACCCTACTCATTCAAAAGGAAGGCTCTATACGAGAATCGGGGGAGGTGCATAATAAATTTTCCAATAACGCCAAAAAGATGGCACGCAGTTTTTTGTTCGTATCCCCATTCCCCTAAACGAGCATAAATATCGTATTCATCTGTACATACCTTACTGCCATATTGAACCGTTTTTTTTATAATCGGTTCAATAGTCACTTGCTTTACATTACCCAGCATTTTAATCACCACTGGAGCATTCCTTTCAATCATCTGAGAAAAGTGTATGGTTTCGCCTGAAGATTAAAAATGGTTTTTTTATTGGGGACAGCGGCAGGCGTTAAAGGTTGAACATTTCTTGCTTGGCCTAATATAGAGTCTTTGTGCTCTGCAATGATGTCTGTATTAGGAACTTCAGAAACCTGGGGAGGAGTGTAATCTAAGTTTGTGTTGTCTTCAGCCGTTCGGGAAAACTGAGGAAGGAATGGCTTCGCCTGAAGATTAAAAATGGTTTTTTTATTGGGGACAGCGGCGGGCGTTAAAGGTTGAACGTTTGTTGCTTGGCTTAACATATTAAAGGCCTCGGAAACTTGGAAAAGAGTTGTAGAATTGTTATTAGGAGTATTCTCTTCTTGTTCAATTTTTTTATACAAATAATTAACTTTATCTTGTTTTCCCGCCAAAGAACCCCACTCGAAATAAGGTATTCCTATTACCTGCCATCCCAGTTGCTTAAGACACCTTATTTTAAACTTTGACTTTGCGGTCTCTTCCTCTGTCTTTCCATAAAAATGCGTGGGTCCTTGGACTTCAATGGCTATTTTAAAAGTTGGTGAAATAAGGACGATATCAATATGACTTAATAGCCGAGACTCAAAGAATTCGCTTTCAATACGATACTTTAGGTTGCATTCGTTAAGGAAGTGCAATATTTCTTGATGAATTTTAGATGATTTTGGCTTTTCTGTTGATAAGTGGACGCTGAGCTGCGCTTTACCCTGTTCAAATTCTGATGAAAACTTCAGCTGATGGCCATTTCTTTTACAAAATAAGTCAACTTGGTTGAGTTGCTGTAATGCTAAGAAGTTATAAAGAGACATTTTCTGAGCAACACTGTCAAACAGTTGAGCATTGAAATATTCTAGAATAGCAAAAGCCCATGCCAGATTGGAAAGGTCTTGCAGCTTAAATTCTTTTATCTTATTGAGAGCTATTGGGGCAATTCCTTGCATTAAAGCGTCTGCTTTGATCCCCAAGGTAGCAAAAGCCCATGCCAGGTTGGAAAGGTCTTGGGGATTAAATTCTTTTATCTTATTGAGAGCGATTTGAGCAATGGCTTGCATTAAATCCTCTGCTTTGATCCCCAAGGTAGCAAAAGCCCATGCCAGGTTGGAAAGGCCTTGCAGCTTAAATTCTTTTATCTTATTGAGAGCTATTTGAGCAATGGCTTGCATTAAATCCTCTGCTTTGATTCCCAAGGTAGCAAAAGCCCATGCCAGATTGGAAAGGTCTTGGGGATTAAATTCTTTTATCTTATTGAGAGCTATTTGAGCAATTCCTTGCATTAAAGCCTCTGCTTGGATCCCCAAGGTAGCAAAAGCCCATGCCAGATTGGAAAGTTCTTGCGGCTTAAATTCTTTTATCTTATTGAGAGCTATTGCGGCAATTCCTTGCATTAAATCCTCTGCTTTGATTCGTAAGGTAGCAAAAGCCCATGCCAGATTTGAAAGGTTTTGGGGATTAAATTCTTTTATCTTATTGAGAGCGATTTGAGCAATTCCTTGCATTAAAGCCTCTGCTTGGATCCCCAAGGTAGCAAAAGCCCATGCCAGATTGGAAAGTTCTTGCGGCTTAAATTCTTTTATCTTATTGAGAGCTATTGGGGCAATCCCTTGCATTAAAGCCTTTGCTTGGATCCCCAAGGTAGCAAAAGCCCATGCCAGATTGGAAAGTTCTTGCGGCTTAAATTCTTTTATCTTATTGAGAGCTATTGGGGCAATCCCTTGCATTAAAGCCTTTGCTTGGATCCCCAAGGTAGCAAAAGCCCATGCCAGATTGGAAAGTTCTTGCGGCTTAAATTCTTTTATCTTATTGAGAGCTATTGGGGCAATCCCTTGCATTAAATCCTCTGCTTGGATCCCCAAGGTAGCAAAAGCCCATGCCAGATTGGAAAGTTCTTGCGGCTTAAATTCTTTTATCTTATTGAGAGCTATTAGGGCAATTCCTTGCATTAAATCCTCTGCTTGGATCCCCAAGGTAGCAAAAGCCCATGCCAGGTTGGAAAGGCCTTGGGGATTAAATTCTTTTATCTTATTGAGAGCTATTGGGGCAATTCTTTGCATTAAAGCCTCTGCTTTGATTCCCAAGGTAGCAAAAGCCCATGCCAGATTGGAAAGGTTTTGTTCATTAAATTCTTCTATCTTATTGAGAGCTATTGCGGCAATTCCTTGCATTAAATCCTTTGCTTGGATCCCCAAGGTAGCAAAAGCCCATGCCAGATTGGAAAGTTCTTGCGGCTTAAATTCTTTTATCTTATTGAGAGCTATTGCGGCAATGGCTTGCATTAAATCCTTTGCTTGGATCCCCAAGGTAGCAAAAGCCCATGCCAGATTGGAAAGTTCTTGCGGCTTAAATTCGTCACTTAAAGCCAAGAATTTAAGTTTAATCCTTTCAATATAGGAAGCACTCATTGTGTTATTAATTAAGAGCAACTCAGCTTGCAAAGCTGCGCGTTCTTGCGCAGTAATTTTTTGTTCTTTTAACAATGTATGGATTTCTTTGTATCGCTTTGCCAATCGATGTAGAAAAGTGCTTAAATTAATACTATTAAAGCTCTCAAAATCGCTATTTAATATAGCAACTAAACCGTTGGCAGTGGTTGATGCTATTATTTTACTATTTATTTTTATATTTGTATGCTGAGAGTATCTTCCAGACATGTATCATATCCTCATGAATTATTCGTTCAACCTCTAACATATGATTTAAAGCAATAAGTTGGAATTATATCAAATAAATTTTAATAACTCAAGCTATCATTCCCGGCAATTCCCGATGAACCTGCACGCATTAACATAAGAAGTATCACGCTGTTATTTCGAAAATTTTTGAAATATCCACAGCAGTTCTCTTTCATTTAGGGTGAAGTACTCATAAAGCTTCCGCTTTCGTGAGTTTTTAGCCTGCATCGCTTCCCACGATGACAAAAATTGCCTTTTTAGACACGCTTTCACTAACTTTTGCGCCTAATGCTAAGAGCTTTTCTTTGGCTTTTTCTCCCGTTAAAGTGGGTAACGAACCAGTTAAAACAAAACTCTGATTTGCCAGTGGTCAAAAAAAAATAGTTGAAAAAAAGGCAGATTATTTTCTTGTGTTGAAAGGCAATCAGGGAAATTTGGTAGATGACGTGAAAGCCATTTTTGATAAACGTGATGATCCAAGTTAGATATTTAACACCTATGAAGCACATGATAAAGGACATGGTCGAATAGAATCGATATATTGCTGGAGTATTGATGCTCCAGATTGGCTTAAGAAAATACACCCTGATTGGGTATCTTGGAACGGTATTGGTCTGATACGGGCTACACGTCAGGTTGGTGAGAAAATAGAGGTTGAAGAGAGAGTCTATATTTCTAGTTTATCTGCGAATGCTGAAACCTATCTGTATTACTCTGAACAGCATTAGCAAGTAGAAAATAATGTCCATTGGGTGCTTGATGTTACATTTAATCAAAAGGGATCTTTTATCAGAAATGCAGCAGAAAATGTATCGATCATCCGAAAAATTGCCATAAATCTTATTAAGAGATATAAGGATCAAACAGGAGTGAAATCGAGCATGAGCGGACTTAGAAAGGTTTCGGCTTGGTCTGACAGGATTGCTGAGGGAATTTTAAATTGTTTGGTTACCTAAATGTTCATCGAACAGCCCTCCCGATTCCCGCATAGAGCCAAAAGGAATATAGAAATGACGGACTTTAACAAGCTATTTGCAAACCTTAAAAAGGAGCACAAAAAACTTGATACAACCATTCAAGACCTGAATGAGCTAGACAATGAAGTATTATCAACAGGACATCGAATTGCAGAGAAAGTTGTCGCCACGATTGGATCGTGGAAGTTTATTATTATTCAAACAGTTTTAATATGGTTCTGGGCAACTTTAAATGTGATTGCTTGGATCCAACATTGGGATCCGTATCCTTTTATACTATTAAATCTTTTTTTATCAATACAGGCAGCTTACGCAGCCCCAATCATTATGATGGCTCAAAACCGCCAATCAGCCCGCGACCGGCTTGATGCACATAATGATTTCTTGATTAATGTCAAGGCAGAACAAGAAATTCATATGATCATTGATCAATTGAAAATTCAGCAGGGATCCATACAAGAAATCCATCGATTATTGTCAGAGCTGAAGAAAAACAAATAGCCTTTCATACACCAGCGACACCCAATCGAGTGACATCTCAAGAAACCCAGTGTCTTAGGCAAAAAAAATTAGCCAGAATTGTAGCATGTTATAACCAAACTTGATCCATTGCTTGAAGCAGATTATAAATCTACCGTAATAACACCGGTGGTACTACTGAAAACAATAGATGGTAAGCTGTCTTGAGGATAAAAAAATGACACTGACAGGATTTTTTAGGATAAAATATTTCGAGTTAGTAAAAAATCTGATATTTGTTTTAACTTTATTTGTAGTGACTCCTATCATGGCTGATATAGACAATGAAATGATGAACGGGGCTACTTTAGTATCCCAACCTCCCGCGTGGGAAGAAAGTTCAAAAATGAATTCGATTCTCTCCAAATTCAATCAGGAAACGCTGGTTGTACTCGATATCGATTATACCTTGTTTCGAGCGACAACCAATCTGGGCACGCCTGAATGGTGCTTACATTTAGTGGGACAAGAAGTTGCAAAGGGAAAGAGTCGAGAAGAAGGTTTTAAAAAATGGTACCCTATTTGGTTAAAAGCACAATCCTTTAATCAAATCGTATTAATGGATGAGCAGCTACCTGCTTTACTTGATTTGATTAAAAATCAATCTGTGGATTATATTGCGCTGACATCTCGTCACCCCGTGAGTGAAAGCATCACTCAGCAACAATTTAGCGCATTAGGAATAGATTTTAATGGCAACCTTCCTAGAGACTTTGATTTTCAGACCAACTTAAAATACCCCACCTTATACCGTCACAGTATTTTGTTTGCCCACGACTTGAATGATAAAAGCGAGGTATTTAGTGCTTGGCTGCAAAGTTATGTCAACCAATGGGGCAAGAATAAGCCCATAAAACGGATTGTATTTGTAGACGATCTTGAAAAAAATGTTATTTCCATGGAAAAAATTATTAAGAATCTAGGTCTAGAATATATTGGGATCCGTTACTCTGCAGGTGATCGTTATAAAGCCAGATTCAATCCTGCGTTAGCAGAACACCAAGCCAGCATCCTCAGCGGAAATTACTCGGACAGTGAAATAACCCGGCTACTTAAAAAGGAGTAACTGCCTAGATACTTCAAGTTAATATAATAAAAAGACGCTAAACAACTCATCTTCCAAACTATTCGACTAACCTTCAAAGTCATGTGATAAATTTCCAAAGTAAAATGTATTTACCTTGGAATTTACATCCTTTATAATGGATTCTTGTTATGAAAAGAAACATTAACAGCAGAGTAAAGTGCTATTTCTAAAGATCTCCTGCTGATAAGCTCAAGAGTGTGAACCTACAAACGCGTTACTAAAATCATACAAAGCACAGGTTAATAATATGTCAGAAACATTCGCGTTACACAAACCATTAAAAAGATATAATCAAAAAAAATTATATGGTATTGCTTTGTTTATACTCTCTGGCTTAGCCTTTGCGACAGAAGACGCCATTATCAAACTGATACCTGATGATTTTTCCTTGTTTCAGATAATTTTCTTTGCTAACTTATTTAGTATTATTCCCATATTAATACTAATTGGCTTAAGAAGAGAAAAAATAATATTTTTTAAAAAGAACATTTTTATTCATTTTTTAAGAAGTTTATTTGGTCTTTTAACTGTTTTACTCTTTACAGGGGCTTTGCGCAATATTTCCCTATCTCAAACACTCACTTTATCGTTTTCCGCCCCGTTTTTTATGATAATCCTAAGTGTGTTTTTATTAAATAAAAAAATCAATTATTATGCAATCGTGGGTCTATTTGCCGGATTTCTAGGAGTTTTCATAATACTGTTTCCTGATTTTGGATCCTTCCAGCTTGGCAGTATTATGGCTTTACTATCAGGCCTAACGTATGCGTCTTCCTTATTAATTATTGAACACCTTAATGTTAAAGAGGACAATCCCTCTATTCATCTGTATTACATTTTCATTAGCACCTGCCTAATGAGCATATTTATTCCATTCTTTTGGGAACCAGTAACTACTAGGCTTCTGATCCAACTTATAATTATCGGAGCTCTTTATGGGATAGGATTAACCCTTTTAGTCAGTTCGCTACGCTTAATTTCAGTCTATTTGATTGCTCCATTTGACTATCTCAGTTTAGTTTGGATGATCCTATTTGATTATCTTTTATTTAACATATCTCTAACATCCCATATGATTGTTGGAATGTTAATTATCGTTATCAGTGGGATTTATGTATCGAGTGAATCTACAAAAGACATATAACGATTCTAATCGGCTGTTCGTACCATATGTGTAATAATTGGACTTCTAATTAGTTTATCACAAAGCTGATCTTTCGTATTACAATCCAATTTTCTTTTAACATTAGCTATATGGCATTCAATAGTTCTATTAGATACATGCAATTTGTTAGCAATATATTTTGCAGAAGAACCTTGAATAAAACGCCTAATTATTTTTGTTTCCATTCTAGTCAAAATATGACTTTTGTTTTCAGAAAAGATTGGAACTTTTTCTATATCTAGATTGGTTAAGATCTTATTTTTTAAACTAAATTCCTCTGCGCCTTTGACCTCATTAATCTTAGGCAAGCATGATTTTAGTTGATTAGCTTGTTGGATTATCTTGCAAGCTTTGGAAAGAAAAAAATATGAAAATTTTTCTAAAACCGACATATTAACAAGGTATTTATTATATATATTTTTTGAGTCAATCGGGGCGCCATAGCTAAAAGCATTAATAGAATCAGGAAATTTTAAAATAAGCGTAATTGTATTAGATAAATTAAAATTATTAGCTTCTCGAGTGATTTTCCAAATAGGTTCATCTTCCTCTGGCCACTGATCCCACAAAATATAATCGAACTGCGCAAGCCTATTATGACAGTCTGTGTCGGTCGTTTCAAAGTAATGATTAGTAAAATAATACTGCATCCACTCGGGATGTGTTGTTAAAATAATAAAAGAATTATCAGGATAGACCCTATACAACTCAAAATATCTAATGCCGAAGAAATCCAGCATTGGCTTACACAATTCTTCAACTTCACTTTTATGTTGGGTTATTTGCTTAACAAGATTAACAACATTAAAATCAACTCTGCCACTCATAATATTCCTCCTGTTCATCAAATTTTCTGGTTATATTGGTACATTGACAACATTTATCAATATTCCATTCTTAATAAATATCAACTGATGAAATTTCTGATTTCATTTCTATGCCAAACCGACCGACTTCACAAAGATAATTTCGCACCTCAGCAAAGGCAGCTAATAATTGTTGCACCTCAGATTTAGTATTAGCTGCTGTTAATGTGATCCTGTGGCCTTCTTGTCCGATTGAAACCATAGGGTAAGGAGAAACGGTGACTAAAATTCCTTGTCTAAATAATATATTTGCTGTTGTAATGAGGTCTGCATTATCTCCAATAACAACATAAACAATTGGAAATCCGGTATTATTTAAAACGGTAAAACCTAGATTACGTAATCCATTTAAGGCCATTTGAGTTAATTCCCATAATTGACTGCGATATGAGCCTCCACGTTTTTCATTAATCTCCAGTCCTTTCAACAACGTAGCCAAAGATGCTGTTGGACAAGGGCCAGACAAATCATAAGGTGTTGCAAATCCTTGCAAAAAACTTCTCATCTTATAAGAACAACCTACAAATGCTGCTAGAGAAGAATAAGCTTTTGAACAACCTCCAACATAGATGATGTTTTCATAATCCAAGCCATGATATTTTACAATCCCATTCCCCTTAAACCCAAGTGGTACGTCAGCAGTTGGTTCTTGGCCAACTATTCCGAAACCATGAGCATCATCAATATAAACAAGTGCCTCATATTTCTTAGCAAGTTTTATTAGATTCTTCAAACTGACAAAATCTCCACTCATACTGTATACACCATCAACAAGTATGACTTTTCTATTGTTATCATTGTGTTTAATCAATAACGCTTCTAAAGACTTGAAATCGTCTTGTTTAAAGCTCTCTAATTTTGCTCCGTTATCACGTGCAATTTTGGCAGCCTCGTACATGGTTTCATGACCTGATTTATCTAAAAATAGGACTCCGCTTTTTCCAACCAAAGCAGGTAAAACACCAATCGAGATTAATGTGACTGTTGGGAATATTAAAGTAGATTCAACACCTATTAAGTCAGCCAATCTTTCCTCAGCCTCTTGGTAAATATAAGGGCTAGCAACCAAACGACACCAACTCGGGTGTACACCCCATTTTATAATTTGTTCCTTAACATCCATTTGCATCTCTGGATCTAAATCTAAGCCAAGATAATTACAAGATGCAAAATCGTTTACCCAGTGATTCTCAGCAACCTTAATTCTTCGCCCATCAATTTTTAAAGCAGTAACATTATACTGCTGCAACACATTGAACAGCTTGTATATTTGTGAACGACGATTTTCAGCATTACTTAACTCCATGATCCTTTCTTCGACATAAGACATAATATATCTCCTTTATAAATTAATCTGCTTTTGAAAAAACCTTCGTTCACACATTTTTGAAAATCCAAGACTCATGAAAACGTTGTTAGAAAACGAGTTCTTATCACAGTTGACAACCATCCTGGTATAATCTCTATCGCCAACGAATTCGATACAATTAGCAATTAATTGCTTATAAAGTCCTTGCTTTCTAAAATCAGGGTGCGTTGCACCTTCAGCAATAAAAATGTAATCTCTATAAAACCCTAGCAAGTTAGTTGAAACAACTTTTTTATCTTTTAAAGCAACTCCACAAAGAAGTTCAATCGAATTATTTTTATTCGAAAGCATATTTTTTTTAAGCTTAGCTAAGACCTCTTTTTCAATGTTGTTTGCAATAGCATTTACCTGTAAAAATTCATTCAATAAAAAAGAATCGTTAAAAGGATAAAACAAAACAAATTCTACATCTTTCTTTTTTAGGTGAAGGACCTTCGCAAGTCTTTCTCGGTCCAAATCCTTTTTGGGAAGAACATACCAAATCTCTTTTTCATCATCAATTTCATGATATCCTCTTTTGACTAATACTTTCTCTAGAGATTTTGGAGAGACTGGATCAATATAAATGGCTGGAGTTATATTTCTTTGATAAAAGTAAGATTCTATGTTCTCAACAAATTCTTCCTTAGAGCTTTGCAATGCATGTGCACAATTAAAATAAAGTCGACCTACATCACGTAGAAAGGAGATTTGAAAATCTGGCATGTTGACTAAAACATCATAGTAGATATGTTTCCAGAATATATTGGACACTCGAAAAATATCACGCATTCTGTAATTCCTCTTTGAATCTTCTCGCTTCTTCAGCCAATCGATTGCGATCAATCTTTCCAGAAGATGTCTTGGGTAAAATTTCTAACTCAATGAACTGTGAAGGGATCATGTAGTGTGGCAATTTCACCCTGAGAAACTCAACATATGATGAAACATTTTTATTAAAACCAGAGTAGCTGCAAAAAAAACAAAATAATTTATTTTCAAGACCACCTTGCATTGTAGAGACCACCGCAAATTCATTAAAAGCTCCAAGTCCTGAAATTGCAGCTTCAATTTCTCCTATTTCGACACGATGCCCTTTTATCTTAACCATATGATCTTTTCTACCACGATAGTGCAATATATTTTCATGATCTTTAAATCCATAGTCACCTGTCCGCCAAAAATAACTTGGGTACGTATGGAACGGACTCTTAACAAGACATTCTTTTGTTTTATCTTCTAACCCAATGTAGCCCGAAGTTACTGTGCCACCACGACACCACAGCTCACCGACCTCATTCACAGCACAGATTCTGCTAAGATCTTCTGATACAACCATAATTTCCGTATCATCAACTACTTTTCCTAAAGGGATAGACGTCATGTCTTCAGGGATCTCACTAACCCAGTAGTAAGTAATAATATTTGTCTCAGTAGGCCCATAAATGTTAGCAATTTTAGTATCTGGAAGCATCTTTTTTAGTCGGCGTAATTGAGCAACATGAAAACTTTCTCCAGCATACATAATGCGAGTCAATTTTAAATTAGCATTCTCAAGTCCTCCTTCATTCATTAAGGTTATAAATGTAGAGGGGGTTGTGTATAATACTGTTACTTTCTCCCTTTCCATTAAGCAAACGTAATCTCGATGTCTTTGGGGGATTTCTCGTTTATGATTCCAATTATAACAAACCAACGTGGCTCCCACTTTAAGCGCATTAAAAACATCAAAAATGGAAAGGTCAAATTTAAATGGTGCTCTCGAAATAATAATGTCTTGATCAGTTAAATAAAATTCCTTCTGCATCCAATCTACAAAGGTTCTTGCGTTTCGGTGTGTCAACATGATCCCTTTAGGTATGCCTGTGGAACCAGAACTATGTAAAATATAAGCCAGGTCATCTGACACTTGATTAAGATCTTTAGGATTATCTTCCGACTCAAATATAACCGAATCAAAATAAATAATCTTGGAAGACTCTACAAAAACTTCTTTATTCCAAGCATCAACTAAGACAATGTATTTTAAAGATGAATCATTTAGCAGACCTTTATAACGTTCATAAAAAACAGGATCTATAACAAGCAAATCTAAATTTAAATTCTGGACAATATGCTTCAAGCGTTCTTCTGGAGAAGATTCATCTAAAGGAACATAGGCACACCCTATTTTAAGGCAACCTAACACTGCAGCAATGCTGTTTATATGAACGGCTGACAAGATCCCAATATAAGGATTCTTAATAATACATGATTTCAATTTTGAGAAGGCATGTGCAAACTTGTTTGATAAATTATTTAATTCAATATAAGTGATCGTTTTACCCAATTCTTCTTTAATTGAAACTTTATCCCCAAATTGTTTAACTGAATTCTCTAACACATCATGAAGAAGATATCTCATATGAATTCTCCTTCCAGCAAAAACCAACCGCTAATTAAGAGTATTATCCTGAATAATTTTAAAAACACAGTTTTATCTCCTATGTAGAAACAATCCATATTTCTGTGGTTTTTCCAAGAAAAACCTGATTTTCATAAAAATAGTTTAAATCAGTGACATTTATTCCTTGCAAAGATGGTAACGTCGGTAAATTATATTCTGATTTAAATTCATTGATGCATTCAAAATATTTTTCGATGTTTTTCTTTGCATAACTTGAGTCACTCCAACCAGATATAAAAACAATATCTCCTTTTTTTAATATCTTATTAAGGAATCGTATCGGGCTTTCAATATAATTAATCACATTAAACCAGAATACATAGAGGGTATTTTGTGCACTGCTTTCTTTTTTAGCGGCTTTCTTGCAGAATTCCTCAAAGTATTGAGGAAAAACCGTAACTTTGCTGTCTAACATTAGGGTTTCAACATAGCTTGAATTTACGAATTGATTAATATGCGGTTCAACCGCAATATAGTTATTTGCATAACGAATCCCTGTTGAAAAGTAAAACAATGGCCCTGCACCAATAACACAAAAGTTCATATCCCTTGTCTTTGGATTATTTTCCATCAATTGTTCAAGGATCAATTTTTCTTCTTGTAAATAAGGTGTGGCAATATCAAGGGCTTTTTTGGATAGCATATGCATAAAACTAGAATTGTTTTTAGAAATGCCTGGAATCACGTTCAAAGGAATGTCATTTGCCAAGCAAGTCTTTCTGGCTGACAAACTAAATGTATTCTTATCTAACATAGTACCTCTCGGAACAAGCTTTCTAACTATCAAATCATCGCTGAGTTTGCCTAAAAGTTATGGATAATAAAAATTAGGACTTATGCTCAAAATATTTGAGAATGATGCATTTGCCTATCCTACAAATTCCCCTACTGAAGATGACTAGGGGAAAAATACATAGCTTTTATCTTCAAAATACCTTAAATTGAACTTGCCCAGAAATAAAAGTCACAGGCAGACTCATGATTACTGTTTACACAACCCCGTGATTGCTTGTATTTTGTTTGGGGTTTTATCTGGTGTATAGGGAATACCTACGATAAATTTAAATACTCTTTGAACGCCATTGAAAGTCCAGAGTCGGCAATATGACACAGAAAACGATTCAGATTTCTCCTCCACAAGATCTTTATAAAGACTATCTAAAATCTATTAACGGAATAGACTTTACACGACGAGAAATAGATATTATTGCGTGTATTATGGGGGGTAGGGCTGCAAAAAAAATTGCTTCTTTCTTTAGTATTTCCCCTAAAACTGTGGAAACTCATATTCATAATATTATGTTAAAATTAGGATGTGGTTCACGGGAGCGTGTTATCGACTATTTTGAAAGGTCATCTAAACATAGACTTCTCAAAATCCATTACACATATTTAATGTTAAATTTGGCTTTTGAGAAAAGTCTAAAAGAGGTTTCTTTACTAACTATTAACCAGGTGACATCTTGTGTCATTTATCAGGATACCGAAAAGATAGACAAGACTCCTCTAGTGCAACAACTAAAGAAGCACTTTAATATCGCCAACATTAACGTGTCGCTCATCAATAATAAAGAACAAAATTTAAAATCCAGTAGCTCAATCAATTCTGTTCTACCTGAAAATCCAAACAAGTTACCTCAAGATAGAGATATCAATCCTAAAATCAACCTACTTTTCGAAACTCAGAATAAGCAGCATTCCATTCTAATATCTCTTATAGGGAAAATTGTTCATGCTTATGATGAATCACAGACCGTTGTTCAAGTTGATTTAAGCGATCAAGAAAATTATTGTCATATTGTCTTTGAAATTCTAGCAATAATATACCCACCAATCGATCTTAATAGTATCAGATCCCATTTTCATTCATACTGTAGAGAAATCTATGGTTCCGCTATAACTATCCTTAATAACGCCAAGAATGATGACTATGTGAAATCCAATAAAGGTATCATAGTGAACACAAATGATATGTCTCGAAAAAAATGGGTACTAAGCCTCGGCTTACTAATATTCTCAATTTCATTGTTCATGTACCAATATATTGTTAATAAGAATATTTTAGTAAAATATACAAGCCAATCTACTAAAGATTGGGTCTCAGTTTACGAGACTCATGTTAAAGAGTCCATTAGTTTATCAGAATTTTATCAATTGAGAGGAAACTCCCTGGATATCTATCGTGCAAAAGAGATGATTGCAAAAGTAGAACAACTTTCGCCCCATTTAGAAAAAGATATCGAAATAATTCAGGAGAGAATAAGTTCAATTAGAGAAAATCTATTCGTTTTAGAGCCTTTCAATTATTTATTAAAAAATAAATTAATCGAAAAACTCCAGAAGCAAGAAATAAGATTAACAATTGCTTTATCATTTAATGTGTTATGTAAACTGATGGACAAAGAGGACTTTACTGACGCAATAAATGAAATAGAAACACGCGTTATTAAACAAATAGATACTGAATTAGAAAAAAATAATGAACAACATATGGCTCTTCTAAAGAAATGGCGAGCAATTGCTATGAATATCAATGCTGTAGCCAAAAGAAAACATATTGAAAAGACAGTGTCAGACAAAAAAACATACAAAAGCATGCTTGCTAATATCTATAATGATCTGTCTATATCTTCTCAAGATTATGATCCATTTAATCATAATACTCACCTTCATTCACATTACATCAAAATGTTATTGGCTCAGGAGGAATCTGATCTTAATGAAAAAAATAAATTAGAGCTGGCAGCAGAAAAACACCTCGCATTTTGTTCTGATAAAGCACCTAAGGAACCGTTAGTGATCGGAGCTCAAGCAATACATTATGCGCAGAAGAACGAATATAACAAGGCTGTCGTTGCTTTTAACTCTGCTTTAGATTTACAGCCAAATAACGTGAGTATACTTCATAATCGATCGGAATTATATCTCAACTTAGGCTCAAAGAATAATAATGGTACACATTATTACAAGGCTTATATTGACGCAACAAAAGCAGATCAATTAAAACCAAACGATTGTAATATTATTAAGTTAATTGTCTGGTCCAGTATACATGTTAAAGGATGTAAAGAAGCAAGAACAAAGTATGAGAAAACTTATCTTCCTTTATGTATTGATGAAAGAAATGTGTGGGATGATGTAAGCGCTGTGCGAAATAATAGTAGTAAGTTCCTTGAAAATAAATTAAATTCATATTGTTCAAATAAAGAAACATGATCTTTATTTACAACTTGATCAGCAAGAACCCCCATATCACTCTCCCAAAAATGTATTGATACTACATGACCAATTGCCGAGCCTTAGTATGACAGTTTTCTACTAATAGCGCGTGTGAATATTCTTTTAATAAAGGATAGATACTTTGTAGGGTCGTGGTATCAAGTCTCGACAATAGACATTAAAAATTTTGGATTAATATCTATTGTCGAGACTTGACACCCAACCTCCGCCGGTGATACTACTGAAAACAATAGATGGTAAGCTGGCTTGAGGATAAAAAAATGACACTGACAGGATTTTTTAGGATAAAATATTTCGAGTTAGTAAAAAATCTGATATTTGTTTTAACTTTACTTGCAGTGACTCCTATAATGGCTGATATAGAAAATGAAATGATGAAGGAGACTACTTTAGTATCCCAACCTCCCGCGTGGGAAGAAAGTTCAAAAATGAATTCGATTCTCTCCAAACTCAATCAGGAAACGCTGGTTGTACTCGATATCGATTATACCTTGTTTCGAGCGACAACCAATCTGGGCACGCCTGAATGGTGCTTACATTTAGTGGGACAAGAAGTTGCAAAGGGAAAGAGTCGAGAAGAAGGTTTTAAAAAATGGTACCCTATTTGGTTAAAAGCACAATCCTTTAATCAAATCGTATTAATGGATGAGCAGCTACCTGCTTTACTTGATTTGATTAAAAATCAATCTGTGGATTATATTGCGCTGACATCTCGTCACCCCGTGAGTGAAAGCATCACTCAGCAACAATTTAGCGCATTAGGAATAGATTTTAATGGCAACCTTCCTAGAGACTTTGATTTTCAGACCAACTTAAAATACCCCACCTTATACCGTCACAGTATTTTGTTTGCCCACGACTTGAATGATAAAAGCGAGGTATTTAGTGCTTGGCTGCAAAGTTATGTCAACCAATGGGGCAAGAATAAGCCCATAAAACGGATTGTATTTGTAGACGATCTTGAAAAAAATGTTATTTCCATGGAAAAAATTATTAAGAATCTAGGTCTAGAATATATTGGGATCCGTTACTCTGCAGGTGATCGTTATAAAGCCAGATTCAATCCTG